>Ga0226835_1000078_pt1 | contig 200416 bp, 167 predicted proteins | sample LAC_MetaG_1_FD_163627 | JGI IMG/M metagenome (GOLD analysis project Ga0226835, IMG submission 163627) | Anaerobic ammonium oxidizing microbial communities from anammox membrane bioreactor (MBR) in UC Berkley, California, United States -... | ecosystem: Engineered > Bioreactor > Anaerobic >...
GCCCCGGCCTCCGCTTCCTTCAGCACCGCAATGATCTGTTCCGTCGTAGCTCGCTTGCCTCGCATCGTCCGCTCCTCTCTGGGGCGGACTCCAAGTCTACGGCGTACTATTCACGGGGAGCAGGTCGTTAAGACCACATCGATTGACCGACGGTAGTTATCATTTCCAAGAAATGAACAGATGACTGCAACCACCGACAACCCCGAGAACTGCCCCCGTTGCGCCCGGCCGCCGGTGCTGTGCATCTGCGATCGGGTGCAGCCGGTGGATACGCGGCTGCGCGTCGTCATCCTCCAGCATCCGCGCGAGGACGATGCGCTGCTCGGTACCGCGAGGCTGGTGACACTGACCTTGCCGCGTGCGGAGGTCCGCGTCGGGCTGTCATGGCCGTCGCTGGCGGGTGCGCTGGGCGATCCGCGGGCGGATCACCACCGCTGGGCGGTGCTGGCGGCGACGAAGGTGCCGGATGCGGCGCTCGCGGCGGCAAGGCGTGACCAGGTGGCGCTGCTCGACCGCCATGGCGCCCTGCTCGACCGCCGGCGACACGGGCTGGACGGCATCCTGGTGCTGGATGGCACCTGGAGCCAGGCGAAGACGCTGTGGTGGCGCAACCCCTGGCTGCTGAAGCTGCCGCGGCTGGTGCTGGTGCCGCGCGAGGCGTCCATGTACGGCAAGCTGCGGCGCGAGCCGCGGCGCGAATGGGTGTCGACGCTGGAGGCCATCGCCGACGTGCTGCCGGCACTCGGCGAGCCGGAGGCCGCCCGCGACAGCCTGCGGCGCCTGCTGCGCACCCTGCTGCAGCGGGCGCGGGATGCGCGGCGGGGCGAGGCGGCGGTTTGACTTAAGTTCCGGCCGGCAAGCGTCGATAATAGCCACATGCTGCTCAACATCCCCGGCCATCCGGAGCTGTGCAAGATCGTGCTGCTGAACCCGAAGGGCGGGTCCGGCAAGAGCACGGTGGCGGCAAATCTGGCGGCGTACTTCGCGTCCCGGGGGCGCAGGACGGCGCTGATGGATTTCGACCCGCAGGGCTCGTCCATGCGCTGGGTCCACAACCGCCCGCAGGACCGGCCCTATATCTATAGTGTCGCGGCCTTCGCCACCAATCCGCGGGTCACGCGCAGCTTCCAGCTGCGCATCCCGCCCGAGGTGCGCCAGCTGGTGGTGGATACGCCGGCCGCGCTCACCGCGCAGCGGCTGTCGCAGTTCACGCGCGGCGCCCATGCCATCCTGGTGCCGGTACTGCCCTCGGACATGGACATCCATGCGGTATCGCAGCTGGTGGCCGACCTGCTGCTGGTCGCCAAGGTCAGCCGCCGCATGGGCCGGCTGGGCGTCATCGCCAACCGGGTGCGCGAGAACACGCTGGCCTACCGGCGCCTGATGCGCTTCCTCGAGTCACTGAACATCCCTGTGGTCGCCAGGCTGCGCGACAGCCAGAACTACGTGCATGCCGCCGAGCAGGGACTCGGCATCCACGAACTGCCGCAGGCGCAGAACGCCAAGGACCTGGAAAGCTGGGCACCGCTCATCGACTGGGTCGAGCAGCGCATGGCCACGCCGCTGACGCCACGCGACCTGATGTCGCCGCTGCAGGCGGTGTCGGGCGGGGTGCTGGTGCGTCCCGCGGCCGTGCAGCCGGCTAGCGTGCCGGAGCCTGGCCCGCAGGCTCCGGAGGCAGGGCTGCCGCCAGCTCGGCGATTCGATCCTCCAGCCGGAAGATCTTGACCAGGATCGCCACCCGCATCCACATGCCGTTGCGCTCCTGGCGCCAGTACATGGCGCGCGGGTCGGCATCCACCGCCGGATCGATTTCCGGCCCGCGCGGCAGCGGGTGCATGATGATGGCATCGCGCTTCAGCAGGTCCAGGTTGCCGGGATTGATGCTGAACTGCGAGTAGTCCATGCCGCTGGATTCGTTGGCCGTGTCCCACTCGGTCTGGATGCGCGTCACGTAGAGCGCATCGATCTCCGGCAGCACCTCGGCCAGCCGGCTGGTCTCGGTGAAGGCGATGCCCTGCGCGCGCAACCGGCTGCGCACGTCGTCCTCCATCGCGAAGCCCTCGGGCGCCACCAGCACCAGGCGCACGCCACGGTAGTTGTGCATCAGCCCGCAGAGCGAGCGCACGGTACGGCCGCGCTTGAGGTCACCCATCATGGCGATGACCTTGCCGTCGATGCCGCCGCGGCCGGCGAAGCTGCGCTCCAGGGTGTAGATGTCGAGCAGCGCCTGGGTCGGGTGCTGGTCCTTGCCCGAGCCGGCATTGACGATGGGCACCGGCCGCGGGATGCGGTTCATCTGCGCTGCGGCCCGGGCGGCGTAGCCTGCCTCCGGGGTGCGCATGATGATGACGTCCACGTAGGAACTGAAGGTGCGGATGCTGTCGTCGAAGCTCTCGCCCTTCACCTCGGAGGAGGTCGCCGGATCGCGGATCTCGCTGGTGCGGATGCCGAGTATGTGGCAGGCGTTGTTGAAGGAAAGGAAGGTCCGCGTCGAGGGCTGCGGGAAGTAGAGCATCGCCCGCGCATGCGGCAGCAGCTGCTGCAGCGCCTGGGCGCCGGCCGGCGCCTTGGCGATGTTGCGCACCCGGGTGGTGAGGTCGCAGAGCTCGTCCAGCAGGGCGCGGTCGAAGCCGCTGGTATCGATGACGTGGTAGAGCCGGCCTGCCAGGTCGGGTTGCATCGGGACGGCTCCTCGCTGCCGGCGCATGAATGTTCCGGGCGCGAATCATAGCCGCTTTGCCGGCACCGGCGCAGCTGTTCCCGGCGGGCGGGCCTCCTTTATATTGGGCGATCCACCCAACCGCCGGAACCATGCCCAAGCGACGCCAGAAACCGCCCGCCACCGCCGCAGCCCGCGGCCCGGATGCCGGGGTCATCGCCATCCGCGGCGCCTGCCAGAACAACCTGCGCAACCTCGACCTCGACCTGCCGCTCGGCCAGCTGCTGGTGGTGACCGGCGTCAGCGGCTCTGGCAAGTCCTCGCTGGCCTTCGACACCGTCTACGCCGAGGGCCAGCGCCGCTACGTCGAGACCTTCTCACCCTATGCGCGGCAGTTCCTCGACCGCATGGACAAGCCGCGGGTGGAGCGCATCGACGGCATCCCGCCGGCGATCGCCATCGACCAGAGCAACCCGGTGCGCACCTCGCGCTCCACCGTCGGCACCATGACCGAGCTGGCCGACCACCTGAAGCTGCTCTACGCCCGCGCCGCCGCGCTGTACTGCCACCGCTGCGGCCAGCCGGTCAACCGCGACCATCCCGCCTCGGTGCTGGCCGCGCTGCAGGCGGCGCTCCCGGCCGGTACCCGGGTCATGATCACCGCCCCGGTAACCGTGCCGGACAGTTTCACCGTCGAGGAGGTCACCACCCTCCTCGCCCGCCAGGGCCATGACCGCATCCACCAGCAGGACGGCCAGCGGCTGGAGGTGATCCTCGACCGCGTGCGCCTCGACGAGGCGGGCCGCGGCCGGCTCATCGAGGCGCTGGAGAAGGGTTTCGCGCTCGGCCGTGGCCGCCTTGCGGCCTGGCCGCTGGCGGGCGCCGAGGTCGGCGCGCCGCGGCGCTTCTCCACCGACCTGCACTGTGCCGGCTGCGACATCCATTACCGCGAACCCACGCCCGCCGCGTTCTCCTTCAACTCCCCGGCTGGCGCCTGCGAAACCTGCCGCGGCTTCGGCCGCACCATCGGCATCGACTACGGGCTGGTGATTCCCGACGGCTCGCTGAGCCTGGCGGACGGCGCCGTGAAGCCCTTCCAGAGCCCCAGCTACCGCGAATGCCAGGATGACCTGCTGCGCTTCGCGCGACAGCGCGGCCTGCCGACGCAGACGCCCTGGCAGGAGCTCGACGCCGGCCAGCAACGCTGGGTGATCGACGGCGAGGGACGCCGTGCCGAGGGCAAGTGGTACGGCGTACGACGCTTCTTCACCTGGCTGGAAGGCCGCGCCTACCGCATGCATGTGCGCGTGCTGCTCGCGCGCTACCGCTCCTACGCCACCTGCCCCGACTGCCGGGGCGCGAGGCTGAAGCCCGAACCGCTCCTCTGGCGGCTGGGCAGCGCGGCGGAGGCCAATGCCGTGCTCGATCCGGCGCAGCGCTTCCGGCCGCAGGGCTTCACCGGCAGCGACGCCCTGCTCGCCGCGCTCCCCGGCCTCTGCCTGCACGACCTCATGCTGCTGCCGCTGCAGCGCACGCAGGCGTTCTTCGAAGCCCTGCGGCTGCCGGCGCCGCTGGACCAGGCAACCGCGCTGCTGCTCGGCGAGATCCGGAGCCGGCTCGGCTACCTGGTTGCCGTCGGGCTCGGCTACCTGTCGCTCGACCGCCAGTCGCGCACCCTGTCCGGCGGCGAGGTCCAGCGCATCAACCTGACCACCGCGCTCGGCACCTCGCTGGTCAACACCCTGTTCGTGCTCGATGAGCCGAGCGTGGGACTGCATGCCCGCGACCTCGACCGCGTCATCGGCGTGCTGCGGCGGCTGCGCGATGCCGGCAATTCGCTGCTGGTGGTGGAGCACGACCCGCAGGTCATGCTCGCCGCCGACCGGCTGCTGGAAATGGGCCCCGGGCCCGGCAGGGACGGCGGCAACATCGTCTTCTCCGGCAGCCCGGCCGCCATGGTGGCAGCCGCGGACTCGCTCACCGGCAGCTACCTGCGGGGCGAGCGGCGCGTGGCTGCGGATGCCTCGGGCCGGGGCCAGCCACCCGATGCCGACAGCGGCTGGCTCGAGCTGCGCGGCGCCCGTGCCCACAACCTGCGCGACCTCGACCTGCGCATCCCGCTGCAGCGGCTGGTGTGCATCACCGGCGTCAGCGGCTCGGGCAAGTCCACGCTGGTGGAGGACCTGCTGTTCCCGCTGCTGCAGAAACTCAAGGGCAGGCCCGCGGAAGCCGGCGGCAGCTGCCGCGAGCTGCTGGGCCACGAGCGCATCAATGAAGTGCTGATGGTCGACCAGGCGCCACTCGGCAAGACCACCCGCTCCAATCCCGCCAGCTACGTGGAACTGCTCGGCCCCATCCGCAAGGCCTTCGCCGAACTGCCGGCCTCGCAACTGCGCGGCTACACGCCCGGCACCTTCAGCTTCAACTCCGGTGACGGGCGCTGCCCGAGCTGCGGCGGCAACGGCTTCGAGCACGTCGAGATGCAGTTCCTCAGCGACGTCTACCTGCGCTGCCCGGACTGCGACGGCCGCCGCTACCGCGCCGAGGTGCTGGAGGTGCACCTCGCCGCGCCCGATGGCCAGGGCCCCGGCAAGTCCATCGCCGACGTGCTGGACATGACGGTATCCGAGGCCATGGCCTTCTTCGCCGGGCATCCCGAGCTGCAGCGCGGCCTGAAGCATCTCGCGGCCGTCGGCCTGCAGTACCTGCGCCTCGGGCAGCCGGTGACGACGCTCTCGGGTGGCGAGGCGCAGCGGCTGAAGCTCGCCGGCCAGCTGGCGCGCACCAGCGGCGCGCGCAACCTGCTGCTGCTCGACGAACCCACCAGCGGCCTGCACCTGCACGACATCGCGGCCCTGCTCACGGCGCTGCGCGCCCTGCTGGCCCAGGGCCACTCGCTGGTGGTGGTGGAGCACAACCTCGACGTCATCTGGAACGCCGACTGGATCATCGACCTCGGCCCGGAGGCCGGCGAAGACGGTGGCCGGCTGGTCGCCGAGGGCACGCCGCGGCAGCTGGCCGCGGTGGCCGCATCGCATACCGGCCAGGCGCTCAGGGCGCACAGAAGGCGGTTGCGCGGTGGCGCTGCAGCCGCGCTGGCGCCGCCCGCCCCGTCCGCTGCAGCGGCCATGGCGCCGCCAGCCAGCGACATCCGTGTGCGGCATGCGCGCGAGCACAACCTCAAGGACATCGACGTCAGCCTGCCGCGCGACCGCTTCAGCGTCATCACCGGCGTCAGCGGCAGCGGCAAGAGCACGCTGGCCTTCGACGTGCTGTTCGCCGAAGGCCAGCGGCGCTTCCTCGAATCGCTCAATGCCTACGCGCGACAGTTCGTGCAGCCCGCGGCCCGGCCCGACGTCGACAGCATCACGGGCATCCCGCCGACCGTGGCCATCGAGCAGCGCAGCAGCCGCGGCGGCCGCAAGAGCACGGTGGCGACGCTGACCGAGGCGTATCATTTCCTCCGGCTGGTCTTCGCCCGGCTCGGCACCCAGCACTGCCCGGACTGCGGCACGCGCATCGTGCCGCAGGATCCCGACGCCATCGTCGCCGGCATCATGCGCACGCAGCGCGGCCGGACGGTGCAGGTGCTGGCGCCGCTGGTGGTGGCGCGTAAGGGCTACTACACGGAGCTCGCTCGCTGGGCCGCCCGCCGCGGCCATGACGAGCTGCGCGTCGATGGCGAGCTGACGCCCACCGCCGCCTGGCCCAGGCTCGACCGCTTCATCGAGCACGACATCGAACTGCCGCTGGGCGAGGTGCGCGTGGAGCCACGCAACGAGGCGCGCCTGCGCGAGCTGCTGCTCGAGGGCATCGAGCTCGGCAAGGGCAGCGTGCAGGTCATTCCCCCGGGTGGCGGCGCGCTGCTCTACTCGGTGCGCCGCGCCTGCCCGGCCTGCAGCCGCAGCTTCCCGGAGCTGGACCCGCGGCTGTTCTCCTTCAACTCGCGCCATGGCTGGTGCCCGCAGTGCTTCGGCACCGGGCTGGAGATCGAGGGCTTCGATGCCGAACAGAGCGGCGAGGAGGCACAGTGGCAGCAGCAGGCCGAAGCCGGGACCTGCGGCAGCTGCCAGGGCCGGCGCCTGCGGCCCGAGGCGCTGGCGGTGCGCTTCCGCGAGCAGGGCATCAGCGAGTTCACGGCCGCGAGCATCGACGCCTCGAGGCAGTACTTCGACCGCCTGCGCCTCGCCGGCCGCGAGGCCGCCATTGCCCGCGATGCCGTGCAGGAGATCCGCTCGCGCCTGCGCTTCCTGCAGGAAGTGGGGCTCGGCTACCTGACGCTGGACCGGGCCGCCACCACGCTCTCGGGCGGCGAGGCGCAGCGCATCCGCCTCGCGGCCCAGCTCGGCTCCAACCTGCGTGGCGTCTGCTACATCCTCGACGAGCCGACCATCGGCCTGCACCCGCGCGACAACCAGCGGCTGCTGACCACCCTGCGCGGCCTGCGTGACCAGGGCAACACCGTGGTGGTGGTCGAGCACGACGAGGACACCATCCGCCAGGCCGACCATGTCATCGACCTCGGGCCGGGAGCGGGCACCGGCGGCGGCGAGGTGGTGGGCTGCGGGCGGGCCGCGGACCTAGCCGCGGCACCGCGTTCGGTCACCGGCCGCCTGCTGTCACTGCCGGTGCCGCCGCGCCAGCACCAGCGCCCGGCCTGCAGCGAGCGCGAACACATCCGCGTCAGCGGCGCGAGCGTCCACAACCTGCGCGATCTCGACGTCGCCTTCCCGCGTGGCCGGCTGACGGTGGTCACCGGCGTCAGCGGCAGCGGCAAGAGTTCGCTGGTGCGCCACGTACTGCTGCCGAGCCTGCAGCGGCGCCTGGCCCGCGGCGGGCGCCGCGCCGCGCCCGTCGGCTGCAGGCGGTTGACGGGCTGGGAGGAGGTCCAGCGCGTGCTCGAGGTCGACCAGACGCCCATCGGCAAGAGCCCGCGCTCCTGCCCGGCCACCTACGCCGGCCTCTGGGACGAGGTGCGCCGGCTGTTCGCGCAGGCGCCGGAAGCCCGCATCCGCGGCTACCCGCCCAGCCGCTTCTCGTTCAACGTCGCCGGCGGGCGCTGCGAGGCCTGCGAGGGCCAGGGCGTGCAGCGCATCGCCATGAGCTTCCTGCCGGATGTCGAGGTCGCCTGCGACAGCTGCAACGGCGCGCGCTTCAACAGCGAGACGCTGGAGGTGCGCTACCGCGGGCGCCACATCGGCGAGGTGCTGGCCATGAGCATCAGCGAGGCGGTGGAGTTCTTCGCCGCGCACGCGCGCCTGGGCGACACGCTGGGCCTGCTGGAGGAAGTCGGACTCGGCTACCTCAGCCTCGGCCAGCGCAGCCCGACGCTCTCGGGCGGCGAGGCACAGCGGCTGAAGCTGGTGACGGAACTGGCGCGAGCGCGGCCCGGCGCCAGCGGCGCCCTGTATGTGCTCGACGAACCCACCGTAGGCCTGCACATGAGCGACGTCGGGCGGCTGCTCGCGGTGCTGCAGCGGCTGGTGTCGGCCGGCAACACGCTGGTGGTGATCGAGCACAACCTCGAGGTCATGGCCCAGGCCGACTGGATCATCGACCTCGGCCCCGAGGGCGGCGCCGGTGGCGGCCGGCTGGTGGCTGCCGGCACGCCCGAGGAGGTTGCCGCCTGCCGGCGCTCGCACACCGGGGCTGCCCTGGCCGCGCACCTCGCCAGGCGTGCCTGAGCCGCGCCGGGCCGGCCGGGACGCTCGGCCCGGGCGCCGGCGTTTCTCCATGCCGACGAGATCCTGCAGCCGGTCGCCGACCTGCGCCGCAAAGCCGGTGTTCAGTCGAGCCTGATCTCGCTCCCGGGCGCCGGGCACTCGGCGCTGATGCCGTAGCGCACGTGGATGCGCTCACGCAGCGCCAGGCGTGCCGCGTCGTCACCGTGGGTCAGGACCACGCGCGGGCGCCGCGCCGCCACGTCAGCCAGCCAGTCCAGCAGTTCGCCCTGTCCGGCATGCGCGGAAAAGCCGCTCAGGTGGTGGACCGTGGCCCTGACCACCAGCGGTTCGCCGAAGATCTCCACCTGCCGGGCGCCATCGGCCAGCGCGCGGCCAAGCGTCCCCGGCGCCATGTAGCCCGGCAGGATGACGTGGGCATTCTCGCGCCACAGCGCATGACGCAGGTGGTGCACCACGCGGCCGGCATCACACATGCCCGAGGCACTGATGATGATGCAGGCCTCCTCGCGCTCGTTGAGGCTGCGCGACTCCTCGACAGATTCCACCACCCGCAGGCTCTGCAGGTCCTGGCGGATCTGGCCGCTGCGCACCAGGCCGCCGAGTTCCTCGTCGTAGAGATCCTGGTGGCGCATGTAGGCCAGTGTCGCGGCCGTTGCCATCGGGCTGTCCAGGTACACCGGCAGCTGCGGAATCACGCCCTCGCGGATGGCCTCGGCAACATGGAACAGCAGCAGCTGCGTGCGGCCCACCGCGAATGCCGGGATGATGATGCGGGCGCGGCTGCGCACGGCCTCGCGCAGGATATCCCTGAAGCGCGCCAGCGTCCGTGCCTGCGGCTCGCGGTCACGCCCGCCATAGGTGGACTCCATGACGACCAGGTCCGCAGCCTGCGGGCGTTGCGGATCACGCAGGATCGGCGCACCACAGGGGCCGAGGTCGCCGGAGAACACCAGCACCCGGCGGCTGTCGCCGGAGCCCACGGCCAGCTCGATGCTCGCGGATCCGAGGATGTGGCCCGCGTCCGCCAGCCGCGCCGTGACACCGGGCGCCACTTCCTGCCACCGCCCATAGGGCAGTGCGCGGCCACGATCCCGCACCCGCTGTACGTCCGCGGCATCGAACAGCGGCCGCAGCGGCGCCAAGCCCGCGCGGCGGCGCCGGCGGTTCTCCCTGGCGAGGTCTGCTTCCTGGATGCGGCCGAGGTCGGCCAGCAGCAACGTCGCCAGGTCGAGCGTCGCGGGCGTGGCATGGACGGCGCCGGCATAGCCGGCTGCCATCAGCAGCGGCAGCCTGCCGGAGTGGTCGATGTGCGCATGGCTCAGCAGCACCGCATCGAGGCTCCCGGGCCGGACCGGGCCGAGCGCGGCGCTGCGCTCCCGCGCATCGCCGCCACCCTGGAATGCGCCGAAGTCGACCAGCACGGTCGCCGCATCGCTGTGCACCAGACAGCCGGAGCCGGTGACCTCGCCGACGGCGCCGCAGAACTCGATGCGGATCATGGCCGCACCTGCGCCGCGGCGCCACGCAGCCCGCTTGACGCCGGTTGCGCGCGACGGCGATCATCGCGCGGTGTTTCATGCCACACGCAGGGGGTCGGTCCAGTGCTGAAAGAGTTCAGAGAATTCGCCATGCGGGGCAACGTCGTCGATCTCGCGGTCGGCATCATCATCGGCGGTGCCTTCGGCAAGATCACTACCTCGCTGGTCAATGATGTCATCATGCCACCCGTCGGCATGCTACTCGGCAAGGTGGATTTCAGCAGCCTCTACGTCAACCTCTCAGGCGCCGGCTACGCCAGCCTGGCCGCCGCCGAGGCCGCCGGCGCGCCGGTGATCCGCTACGGCGTGTTCATCAATACCCTGCTGGACTTCGTCATCGTCGCCTTCGCCATCTTCCTGCTGGTGCGCGCCATCAACCGACTGAAGAAGGCCGAGCCGGCACCCGCGCCGCCCGGGCCGAGCGCCGAGGAAAAACTGCTGGGCGAAATCCGCGACCTGCTCAAGGCGCGCTGAGCCGCCTGCTACGGCTGCTGCCCGGCGCCGTCGCCGGCGGCCAGCAGCACCTTGCGCAGCACGGCAGAAGCCGTGCGCCGCTCCGTGCCGGAGAGCGCGCCCAGCTGGCTGTCGGCCGCAGTGAGCCGGGCCTCGATGGCCTGGTCGATGAGCTGGCGACCGCGTTCGGTCAGGCGCACGTTGACGCCGCGCCGGTCACTGGGCTCGGCGGCCCGGGCGACCAGCCCGCGCGCTTCCAGGCGATCGATGCGGTTGGTCATGGCGCCGCTGGTCAGCAACGAGGCCCGCGCCAGTGCCGTCGCCGGCATCTGGAACGGCGCCCCCTGGCGGCGCAGCGCGGAGAGTACGTCGTACTCCCACAGCCGCAACCCGAGCCGCAGCAGCGCGCGCTCGGCTTCCTTCTGACATAACTTCGCCAGGTACTGCACGCGAACCACGACGCTCAGGCTCGAGCAGTCCAGCTCCGGCCGCTCCCGCGCCCACTGTCCCAGCAGCTTGTCGACCTGGTCTTCCATGGCCACCCAGATTACCGGCCACTCCGGATGCCGTCCATGTATCTTGACATCGAAATGCCGGGGATTATCTTCTAGGAACGCTATCGCAGAGGCGTCCCATGAACCGCCAGCGGAAGATCGACGAGGACCTGTGGGACGACGGTGACGAGAAGCTTTCTTCCGATCACGTCGTCGAGCGTTTCTTTGCGCAACACGAGCACGATGCCGACGACGCGGCCCACGGCAAGGTCCCGGGCACGGCGCGCCCACGGCGCCGCCCCGCACGCCAGGCCGACGCGGACGAGTAACGTCGGGCCGGCTCAGCGCGGACTGGCCGCTGCCTCGCGCAGGTAGCGGGCGAGTTCGTCCAGGGTTGCTTCCGGCAGCCAGCCAAAGGCCGGCATGGCGCGCCCGGTGCGGTTCTCCGGGCTGGAGGGGTCGCGGCCGCTGCGCAGGAAGCGCTTCAGGCCCTCGATGTCCTGGCCGCGCACGAACGCGGACTGCCGCAGGTCCACGCCCAACCCTGCCACGCCTTCAGCCTGCATGCCATGGCAGGCGCTGCAGTACTGGCCAAACGGTGCCGCGGCATGGTCGACCGGCGCTGGTGCCACGTCCACGGCGGCACGCTGTGCCATGCCGAAGGGCGCGACGGCCGGCAACGGCTGCGCCGTTGCCGTGGCATCGGCATCGCTCACGGCGACCGTCATGCCACCCGGCAACAGAGTGCTCAGCGCGAAGCTGCCACCGAAGGCCAGGCCCGCCAGTACCGCCGCAGCGGCGAGCTGGCGCCGCCAGGACAGGTGCAGGCGCGGCAGCGAGTTCAGCAGGCTCAGGGTGAGGATCGCCGTGCAGGCCAGCACCGCCACCCGCAGGATGAAGATCAGCAGGCCCGGAGACCAGATGCCGCCGGCCTGGAAGATCGCCGCCAGGCGCGTGGCGCTCGCGGCCGGCAATTCGCCGAGTCCGGTGTAGACCCAGTCGAGCTCGAAGTTCTTCTGGATCACGGCGAACAGGCTGGCGATCAGCGCGAAGCCGAGCGCATATCCCGACTGGCGCAGCGTCCCGAACAGCCCCGACACCATGCCGGCCCGCTCCGGTGGCGCATGGGCCAGCAGCAACGCATTGTTGGGCGAGAAGAACAGCCCGGTGCCGATGCCGATGACGATCAGTGCCGGCAGCAGGCCCGCGACGCTGGAGTCCACCGTCACCGCCAGCAGCATCAGGTAGCCGATGCCGCGCACCAGTGCGCCGGTGCTGCTCATGATCTCGGGCCGGAAGCGGTCCGAGGCCCAGCCCGACACCGGGCTCATCAGCGTGGTGAACAGCGCGGAGACCGCCATGATCAGGCCCACGTCCCAGGCGCGCATCTCCAGCGCATTGATGAGCACGATCGGCAGCACGAACAGCGTCAGCGGCAGGCTGGCAAACATGGTGGCGAAGGCAACCGCCGCGCGGGTGAACTCGCGGCTGCGGCTGAACAGCCCGAGGTCGATCAGCGGCTCCGGCGCGCGCCGCTCGTGGCGCAGGAACAGGCCCGCGAACACGAAGCCGGCGATGAACACCAGCCAGGACCAGGGATCCCGCCAGTTCTCGTCGACCGGCAGCTGCGTGCAGCCATAGAGCACGCCGAACATCGCCAGCGTCAGGTAGATCGCACCGGCCAGGTCGAAACGCCGCGAGGCGCCGGCCAGCGCCATTGGCCGGCGCAGTCCGAGCGCGGCAATGGCCAGCACGATGATCAGCGCCGCGAGTGGTATGCGGCTCCAGAACGTGGCGCGCCAGTCGTAGGCATCCAGCAGCCAGCCGGCGAAGATCGGCCCGAGGATGAAGCCCAGCGCGTTGGCCGCCTGCAGCCAGCCCAGCGCGCGACCGCGCCGCTCCGGGCCGTAGATGCGCGTGGCAATGGTGAAGGTGGTGGGCAGGAACAGCGCCATGCCGAAGCCCTGCACCAGCCGCAGGCCGATGAGTTCGGGCACGTCCGGCGCGAACGCGCAGGCCATCATTGCCAGCGAGTAGATGGTGGCGCCAAGCTGGAACAGCCGCGCATGACCGAAGGCGTCGGCGACACGCGCGGCCAGCAGCATGGGGCCGGTAGCGGCCACGAGGTAGCCCAGCGCCACCCAGACGATCTGGTTGGTACTGGAATCCAGGTCATCGATCATGTCGGCGAAGGCGAGCGGCATGAAGCTCGAATCGAGGCTCGCCATCGCCGTGGCCAGCAGCAGGGTCACCATGACCAGCAGCGCCCGCGCAGCGGGCAACGGCGGTTCGCCCCTGGCCTGCGTTGCGGCGGTCTCAGCCATGGCCCGGCCTCAGAGCGGCTTCACGGCGCCGAGGAACGCCGCCAGCGCCACCAGTGCCCACATCAGCAGCGCGGCACTCGCCGCCTTGCGCCGCCGCACCCGCAACAGGCGCTCGCCACCGCCCACGTCGCCGGCCGCGAAGCGCTCCATGGCGAGGCGCCACTGCCCGCTGTAGACCCGCAGCACCATGCCGTCGACGACGATGGCGGCCACCACCACCAGCTTGAGGATCAGCCAGGCCGGTACCGTGTTCCCGGGCAGCTGCCACTGCCGCCAGGCCAGGACGCTGAAGCCGGCCAGCATGGCCAACCGGCAGAACAGGTCGATGCGCAGCAGCCGCGCCACCGGTGCGCGGCCGTGGCCGAAGTGGATGACCAGGGCCATGACGATCCAGGCCAGCGCGGCGATCCACACGCCCGTCACCGCCGATTGCGGCAATGGCGCGCCCCACTGCAGCGCCATCTGGAACCCCACCGGCAGGATACCCAGCAAGGCGATGCGCGGCGCGAGATCGATGTCCATGAGCAGGGCGCGCACGCGGTTGCGCTCCGGCACCGGCAGCCCGGGGCGGGACATGACGCCACCGGCAAGGAACACGCCGAGATCGGCGCCGAGCCAGTAGGCGAACAGGATCACATGCGCGAAGCGCAGCCAGTCATAGGAATCGAACACGGTCTCCCCCGCCAGGGCGCACGGCGCCGCCGGGACGGCGGCAACTTTAACCTATTGTCATAACTACAGTACAAGCCGGGCTGCGGCATCGGGGCCTGCGCAGACCAGGCCGGCCGCAGGCGTCGCGGCAGCCGGAGGCGACCGGTCATCGCCCTCACCTCCCCGCCCGTCGCCACCCATCGGCAGCGTCCGGTTCCGTGAATCCCGTCACGAATCAGGTGCCGGGCAGGCCCGTGCACCAGCATCCGGACAAAATTACAAATACCGTGTAAATATTTGATTATCATTAAATTACTCGCACTTCTCCAGCGGCCTGACAGTCCGCGCCCCCGGCACGGGCAACAAGCCCTGGCGCGGCCTTCCGGGGCCTCCCTGCGGAACTGCTTCAAGGTTTCGCGGCGCCCATCTGCCTAGATTGCGCCCTCGAGGCAGTTCCCAGGTAGAGGCGCCATGCGCAGCAGGACCAGCAACAGGCAACGGGGATTCACGCTCGGCGAAACGCTGACCGCCCTGGCCGTGGCCGGCATCGGCCTGACGCTGGCGGTGCCCGGCCTGCAGTCCTTCAGCCGCGGCAACAGCCGGGCCCTGGCGGTCAACCAGCTGGTCGGCACCATGCACCTCGCCCGCAGTGAAGCGGTGATGCGCAACGCGCGGGTCGCGGTCTGCGCCAGTGCAGGCGGCGAGCGCTGCGATGGCCACAGCTGGAGCGACGGCTGGATTGCCTTCCTCGACAGCGACGGCAACCTCGAGCGCAGCGCCGCCGAGGTGCTGGTGGACCGGGTGCCGGCCCCGGGGATGGTACTGGTTTCGGCGCAGTTCGCCACTGGCTTCAGCTATGCCGCGGACGGCCATGCCAGCGATGCCAGCGGCGACATCCACGCCGGCGAATTCGCCTTCTGCGAGGCCGGTGCCGACAACGCCGCGCGGGTCGTCATCCTGCGGGCCAGTGGCCTGCCGACGCTGGCTGCACGGGGCCGCGACGGGGCAGTCGTCCGCTGCCCGACCGGGCCGGAGGCCTGACGCCATGAACCACAGCAACGCTACCCGCCAGGGCGGATACAACCTGCTGGAGCTGATGATCACCCTGATGATCGCCGGCATGGTGCTCGGCTTCGGCATCCCGTCGTTCACCGACTTCATGGCTACCAACCGCATGGCTGCGGCCGCCAACGACCTGGTCACCTCGATCCATGCGGCGCGCACCGAAGCCGTGAAGCGCCGCCAGCCGGTGACGCTCTGCGCCAGCAGCAACTGGGCGGATGCGGCGCCGGCCTGCGACCTCGGCGGCGGTGCCGGCTGGATCGTCTTCGTCGACATCAACGCCAACGCCAGCGTGGACGCCGGCGACACCGTGGTGCTGACCCACGCTCCGCTGGCCGAAGGCATCAATCTCGCGATCGATGCCGGAGCGCTGCCCTACATCCTCTACGGCGCCAACGGCTTTCCGCAGGCGGCGGGCGTTGGTCCCGCCATCAACGACATCCAGCTCTGCGATGCCCGCGGCGACCACGACACCGGTGGTGGCGTGGCCGCAGGCCGCTGGATCCAGATCGGCCCCACGGGCCGCCCGCAGACCTATCGCATGCAGGCCGAGGTCCAGGGCAATCCGGTGGGCGGTTGCTGAGGCACCCATGAAACAGCTGCATCGACATTCGTCCCCGCGCGTCGCCGGCTTCACGCTGGTGGAATCGCTGGTCGCCATGGTCGTCATCTCCGTCGGCATGCTCGGCATTGCGGCGATGTACGTGGAAGGCCTGCGCGCGGGCCGTACCTCCATCTACCGCACGGTGGCGGTGGACCTCGCCGCCGACATGGCGGACCGCATCCGCGCCAACACGGCCGGGCAGGCTGCCTATGCCGGGGCCGCCGCCGCCAACGGTGCCGGCTGCGTCAATGCCGGCGCCAACCTCAGCGCCGCCGCCCAGGCTGCCTGCGACCTGTTCTTCTGGCAGCAGCAGGTGGCGGCACTGCTCCCGGCCGGTGTCGGCGTGCTCACCTTCGCCGCCGGTGCCGGTGGACCCAACGTCTACACGATCACCCTGGACTGGAACGAGCCAGGCGCAGACGGCGCACTCGAGTACGCGCTCACGGTGCAAATGTGATGAACCACCTGCACGCCACCCGCGAGGCCGGCCTGAGCCTCATCGAGATGATGGTGACCCTGGTCATCGGTGCATTCCTGATGATCGGCGTTATCGCCATGTTCTCGCAGACGCGCAGCACCTACCGCACCAACGACACGGTGGCGCGGATGCAGGAGAACGCGCGCTTCATCCTCAGCCAGATGGAACCCGACCTGCGCCTGACCGGCAGCTGGGGCATGCAGAACGTCGGCCCCCACGTCGATGTGCCGCCTGGCGTGAATGCCACCTGCAGCGACGGCAGCGACGCCACCGCCTGGCTGCTCGATCCCCTGACGCCGGTGGCTGCCGGCGACTCCGCCTACAACCTGCCCTGCCCGGCGCCCGCCGCCACACCCTACCAGGCCGGCACCGACGTCCTGGTACTGCGCCATGCCAGTGGCGCCGAGGTGCCGCCCACTGCCGGCATCATCCAGATCCAGAGCGACCGCTCCAACAGCCGGGTGTTCGCCAACGGCGCCGCACCTGCCGCCTGCTGCATCTACGACTGGCAGACCAACGCCTACTACGTGTCCTCCGGGTCCTCGCTGGGTGCCACGGTACCGTCGCTGCGGCGGATGGTGCTGGTCAACGGTGTGTGGCAGGACCAGGAGCTGATCGCCGGCGTCGAGAACCTGCAGGTGGAACTCGGCGTGGACACCAATGCCGATGGCGTCGTGGACCGCTACGTCGATCCCGGCAATGGACTGGTGAATCCGCTGGTCGACCCGGCACGGATCATGGCGGTGCGCATCTGGATCATGCTGCGGGCCGGGCAGATCGAGGTCGGCTACACCGACGGCGCCACCTACAACTTCGCCAACGTCGTCAACTACACGCCGGCGGACCAGTTCCGCCGCCAGCTGCTCAGCAAGACCGTCGTGCTGCGCAACATGCGGAGCTCATGAAGTCATGAAGCATCCTGTCAACAATCGTCCCCGCCAGGCAGGCGCCTCGCTGGTCATCGGCCTGGTGCTGCTGCTGGTGCTCTCGGTGCTGGCGGTTTCCACCATGAACAGCGCCACCTTCGGCCTGACCATGGCCGGCAACATGCAGTACAGCGAAAACGCCTTCCAGCTCGCCGAAACCGGCATCGAGGTCGCCATCAACAATGGCCCGTTCTGTGCCGGCAATGGTTGCCCGGCCAATGCCATCGCCCAGACCCAGGTCCTGGATACCGGCGGCAGGCCCATCGGCACCTACCAGGCGGACACCACCTACCAGGCCTGCACCATGCGCGATGGCTACAGCGCCAACTTCCGCGCCTACCACTTCCGCATCACCTCGGTGGGCCAGTCCTCCCGGGGCGCGCAGTCGCAGAACCAGCAGGAGTTCTTCCTGATCGGTCCTGACGCCTGCTGAACGCAAAGGGATTCCAAGGAGACTTCGTCATGCGCAAGCGTATTGGCATTTTCCTGGCAACGGCCGCCCTGGCCTTCGCCGCCGGCGGCGCCATGGCCGACATGAAGAACATCGAGAACGCCTACGAGGTTTCGGCGCAGCAGGTCAGCCTGCCGTCCGTGGCCACCGGCCAACTGGTGGTCACCAGCTGCAGCGGCTGCAAGCCGGTGACGCTGCGTGTCACCGAGGCCACGCAGTTCCTCGTCGGCGGCAGCGCGGTCAGCCTGGCGCAGATGCGCGAGGCCCTGCACGGACCCGGCGCCGGCAAGCGCCTGCTCACCGTCTTCTACCGGCTCGACAACAACGTCGCGACCCGCGTCGTACTGAGCGCCGGCTGATCCGCCGACACATCCAGAGAGGTTGCGATCATCATGAACACCTTCACCCATCGCCTCGGCTCCCTGGCTTGTGGCCTGCTGCTCGGGCTCATCGCCCTGCCGGCGACCGCCGACGACACCGAGATCTTCATCGCCTCGCAGGACCCAGCCGTCACCGGGGCCAAGCCCAACATCCTGTTCATCATCGACAACTCCGGCAGCATGGACAGCACGGTATCCACCCAGGAGCCGTGGAACCCCGCCACCACCTTCAGCGGCCCCTACAACCCCAACCGCCTGTATTTCTCGACCAACAGCACCTGGCCGGGCTACAACAGCAGCAATTACATCGACAAGGCCGCCAACAACTGCGACGCATCGAAAAGCGCGCTCGACAGTGTCGGCAGCTATTCCGACCGCATGCTTGCCTGGCGCAGCAGCAACCGCAGCTGGGTGGCACTGAGCGGTGGCTCCAACCGCTCGCGGCCAATGGAGTGCCGCAACGACCGCGGTGTCCACGGCCAGGCAGCGGGTGATGGCGAACCCTACGCCGCCACCGGCCCGACCGGCCCCTGGGCCGCAGGCACGGCCACCGAGCCCTCGTGGAACAACGACTACACCATCTGGGACGGCAACTGGCTGAACTGGTACTCCACCGGCGGCACCGTCACCCAGACACGCATGGAAATCGTGCGCAACGTCGCCAACAACATGCTGGCCAGCCTCAATGGCGTCAACGTCGGCCTGATGCATTTCAACAATGACCAGGGCGGCACGGTGGCGCATGCCATCGAGCCCATTGGCACCGCGCGCAGCAGCCTTCAAGCGGCCGTCAGCGCCCTGACGGCGAGCACCTGGACGCCGCTGTCGGAAACCCTCTACGAGGCTGCCAACTACTACATGGGCCGCAATGTCGACTACGGCAATGTCGGCCCGGTGCTGAGCGTTGGCGCTTCGCGCACCAGCGGCACGGTCTCCGGCACGACCTACAAGAAGCCGGTCATGTACGCCTGCCAGAAGAACTACATCGTGCTGCTGACCGACGGTCAGCCCACCCAGGACGTCGGCGCCACCACCAAGATCAAGGCGCTGCCGCAGTGGGCGGCGACCGTGACCACGCCGGCCTGCAGCGGCGCGGCGGGCAGCCACGGCCAGTGCATGAGCGACCTGGCCGAATACCTGCGCAAGCACGATCTGGACTCCAGCCTGACGGGCACCCAGACCGTGACCACCTATACCATCGGCTTCGGCGTCGACCTGGCGCTGGGCGACACCACCTTCCTGCAGGAAACCGCCAACAAGGGTGGCGGCAGGTATTTCCCCGCCGGCGACACCGCGACACTGCAGGCCGCGCTGACCACGATCGTCTACGACATCCTCGACGATGCCACCACGTTCTCGACACCGACGGCACCGGTCAACGCCTTCAACCGCACCACCAACATGAGCGACGTGTTCGTCTCGGTGTTCGCACCTTCGGTCAGCGAGCACTGGACGGGCAACCTGAAGAAGTACCAGCTGAAGAATGGTCGCCTGGTGGACGTCAACGACCAGCCGGCCGTGGATGCCGACACCGGCTTCTTCTCCAAGACCTCCCGGAGCTACTGGTCCGATGCCGTGGACGGCAACAGCGCCCAGCTCGGCGGCGCTGCCGGCGAGCTGCCGGTGTACACCGCCCGCAACCTGTACACCAACATCGCCAGCAACCAGCTCGCAGCCAGCTCCAACGCCGTCAGCACGGCGAACGTCGCGCTGACGGCGGCGATGATCGGCGCACCGGCTGCCGACCGCGACACGGTCATCAACTGGGCCCGCGGCCTGGACAGCAACGACGAGGACGACGACGGCGACACCAGCGACATCCGCCACGTCATGGGCGATCCGCTGCACGTGCGCCCGGTGAACGTGCTCTATGGCGGTACCATGGCCAGCCCGGATGCCACGGTCTACGTCTCAACCAACGACGGCTACCTGCATGCCATCGATCCGGACGATGGCAGCGAGCTCTGGGCCTTCGTGCCGGTGGAGATGCTGGGCCGCCTCTACGACCTCTACCTCGACGAGCCAACCGCCACGCGCACCTACGGCCTGGACGGCGATATCAGCGTCTTCATCGCCAACGACGACGGCGACCCCGGCATCAGTGGCTCGGAGCGGGTCATCCTGCTGTTCGGCATGCGCCGCGGTGGCGACACGGTGTACGCTCTCGACGTCACCGACCGCGGCAACCCGCAGGTGCTGTGGAGGATCAACAGCAACACCACCGGCTTCAGCCGCCTCGGCCAGACCTGGTCACCACCGGTCACGGCAAAGGTGCGGGTCGATGCGACGATCCGCGACGTGGCCCTGTTTGGTGGCGGCTATGACGATGCCGAGGACGCCACCGCCTACCGCAGTGGCGACAGTCGCGGCAACGCCATCTACATGGTGGACGTCCTCACCGGCGAGCTGCTGTGGCGCGCCGGCGGCGGCACCGGCAACGATCTCAACCTGAGCGCCATGACCCACGCCATCCCGGCAGGCCTGCGCGTGCTCGACCTCAATCTCGACGGACTCGCGGACCGCGTGTACGTCGGCGACATGGCCGGCCAGGTCTGGCGCTTCGACATCAACAACGGCCAGCCGGCCGCAAGCCTGGTCGATGGCGGTGTGTTCGCCAGCCTGGGCGGCGCGGCGGTCACGGGCCCGGTGCCGGACAGCGCTGCCCGGCGCTTCTTTGCTACCCCGGACGTGGCGCGCATCGTCGCCAACAACCGCGCCTACCTCAGCATCAACATCGGCTCGGGCCACCGCGGGCACCCGCTGGACACGGCCACGGACGACCAGTTCTTCGCGTTGCGCGACTACAAGGTGCTCGACACCATCGCCACCGCCAGCTACCCGGCACCGATCCAGGTGACGGACCTGGTGGACATCACCGGCGACCTGACACCCACCATCGCCTACAACTCGCCGGGCTGGCGCCTGCGCCTGGACCTGAGCGCCGGCGAAAAGGTGATGACCGAGTCGCTGACCTTCGACAACGTCGTGCTGTTCACCTCCTTCAGCCCGGGAGGTCAGGGCGACGCCTGCATCGCGGCCGGCGGCCTCAACCGCCTGTACCTGGTCAATGCCCGCGATGGCTCGCCGGTGACCAATCTCGATGGCTCGCTGAACCCGGACGGCTCGCCCGACACGGCGCTGACCGCCGACGATCGCTATCGCGAACTGAACCAGGGCGGCATCGCTCCGGATCCGGCGGTGTTCTTCTCGCCGCCCGATGGCGAACTCTCCAACGGCGACCCCGTGGCCTGCCTCGGCGACAACTGCGACGACAACAAACAGGGCAACAGCGACGGCAGCCAGCCCACGCTCTGCATCGGCGTGGAGTGCTTTGACCCGGGCTTCGCCAACCCGCCGCGGCGCACCCACTGGAACCAGGACGGGACCGAGTAGGACCACCGTGAAAGGAAACCCCATGAACAGGCAGCGCTCGTCGGGCTACACCCTCATGGAACTGCTGGTGACGGTGGCCATCGTCGGCATCCTCACCGCGGTGGCCGTGCCCTCCTACCGCCAGTACGCCATGCGGGCCAAGCGCGCCGACGCCACCACCGCCCTGCTGCGCCTGGCGGCGCAGCAGGAGCGCTTCTACATCCAGAACAACAGCTATGCCTCCAATGACCTGATCGACGATGCGCCGCCGGCAGGCCTCGGCATTCCCAGCACCGATCGCGGCTACTACGTCCTGGCCATCGAGTCCCAGGATCTCACCACCGGCTACACGGCCACCGCGACCGTGGTGGCCGGTGGCGAACAGGCCGACGACACCGACTGCGCCAGCTTCAGCGTCACCGCCCAGGGCCTGCGCAGCGCCGCTGACAGCGGTGGAGCCGACAACACCGATCGCTGCTGGCGCTGAACCGCCACGTGGGCGGCGGGTGCGCTGCCAGCTGCGGCATATTGCCACTGCCGCAAGCGCGGGGTAGGGTTAGGCCGCGACACACAAGAATGACCAGGCCGGGCACCAGGGGGACAGGCGCCGCGGATCTGCGCGCCTGAAGCCCGGGACCCGCAACCGGCTCCACGACGACGCATGCATTCCGCCTGAGAACCGGGTGCCGGACCTCCGGTCGCGGACCTTGCGCCATTCCTGAGGAGGCTCGTTCGTCATGGGGAAACTTGCGGTTTTCGGCAGCTTCGTCGGCCTGATGCTCGGCACAGCCAGCGCCCTGGCGGCCAATGGCCATCCCGACCAGGTGACCACTCCGGTCAGTGGTGCCATGGCCCCGGTCACGAACACCTGCTTTGCGGTCATCGACGGCTTCAACCTCGGTGACTGCAGCTACGCCGCCACCCGTTACCCCGGCAAGACCAGCGGCGGTACCGACAATGGCGCGGCGACCACCGCCGGAAGCTGGATCGGCCCCACCTATGCCGCCGGCTTCTACGCCGCCGGCAGTGCGGCGGATCCCTTCGGTCCGGCAGGTGTCGCCGGAGCGCTGGCCTACCGCCACTCGGTAGGGGACAACAAGTACCCGATCCCGCTCCTGGGCAGCGTCACCATCGACGACCAGGGCACGGCGAGCCCGGCCGACGACACCATCGCCGCTACCTGGACCTTCGGCCAGGCAGTGCACCACACCCAGGTCCAGCAGAACGACTACGCCATCGAGACCTGGGACAGCTTCACGCACGTCATGGCGGCGACCGCGGTCAACCCGACCGCCAGCGTGGCCAACGCCAACGGCGGCTTCGACTACGTGATCGGCAGCCGCGGCAAGCCCACGCCCGCAACCGGCACCTTCCCGCACAGCCCCCTGCCGGGCGACGGCACCCTGAATCCCGATCCGTTCCCGTCGGAGCGGGCCGAGGCGGACATTTCCAACCCGGCCGGTCTGCGCTGGGTGACCAGCGGCTCGACGGACCTCGCCAGCGTCTCCCAGCGGGTGGGCATCGAACGTTCCCCGGGCTTCGGCAACATCAGCGGCAATCCCTACCCGGGCACGGCCACGCTGCAGCCGAATATCGGCGGCCAGACCACCGGCAGCTTCACCAACTACCAGTGCACGGATGACATCGGCGACAACGACTGCTCGACCAGCGAGTACATCTTCGGCTCGCAGAGCGAGGGCGGCGGCAGCACCAGCCCGCCGGGCTTCGAGAACGTCATCCTGCTGCTCAGCACCGACGCCAATGGCCGGGTGACCGATGCCCGGGCCTACTGGACCCGTGAGTACATGATCCGCGGCTTCGGCAGCCGCATCGGCAACGATCCCACCAACCCCAACCAGTGGACCACCAACAATTCCTGGAATGGCGGCCGCTTCGACTTCCGCGGCTGCTCGCTGCCGCTCGCCGTCGACGACAGCGTCAGCGTGGTCGAGGGCACGGCCAATGCCGTCTTCCAGGTGCTGGTCAACGACACCCTCGGCTGCGCTGAACCCAACCAGGTCCAGATCGTCACCGGCCCCGCCCATGGCTCGGCCACGCTCTCCGGTGACGGGCGCTCGATCCTTTATTCCCCGAGCACCACCGAGCCTGCGCCAAACGTCTATTACGACGGCCCGGATTCCCTGACCTACCGGGTGGTCGACGACCTCGGCAATCAGTCCGCACCGGCGACGGTCAGCATCACCGTGACCCGCAGGCTGCCCGTCGCCGGCAACCTGAACGGCAGCTCCAGTGGCGGCAGTACGGCCACCGTCACCGCCCTGACCGCCGGCTCGCTCGGCAGCGGCAGCCTGGCCCAGCACCGGCTCGAGGCCGGCGCCGGGACGCTGGGGAACTGCACGGTGTCCGGCGCGGGTGGGGTCGATGGCGACCAGCTGGTCTTCACGCCCACCGCGGGCGCCGGCAACGGCACGGGTGGCTGCAGCTACAGCATCACCGACCTCGATGGCGACAGCGTGAGCGGCCAGTTCGTCGTCGACGTGCGTGGCAACGGCACCAGCGGTGGCGGCAGCAATGGCCCGCAGCTGCCATCCGGCGGCAGCAGCCTCGACTGGCCGGGCCTCGGCATCCTGCTGGCCGGCCTGCCGCTGCTGGCGCGCCGCCGCCGCCGGGCCTGACCACGCGACCGCGGGGTCGCCGGCTCAGCGGGTGGCCGGCACCTCGCGCGCTGCACGGCGCACGGTGTCGTCGAGGCTGGCAATCTTGTCGGCGAGCAGTTCGGTATTGCCGACGAAGTACCCCTGCGCGTAGCTGATGTTGAGCCGCCGCAGCAGGTCGAGCGAAGCCTGGTCCTGGACGAATTCGGCGACGGTTTCCAGCTGCATGACCCGGGCCACCTCGGCAATGGCGGCCACCACGGACTGCGAGACCACGTTGGTGGTGACGTCACGGACGAAGCTGCCGTCGATCTTCAGGGTGTCCACCGGGAACAGCTTGAGGTAGGCGAAGGAACTCAGGCCGGTACCGAAGTCATCAAGCGAAAAGTGGCAGCCGAGGCCGCGCATGGCATGCATGAAGGCCTGGGCCTGCTGCATGCGCGCCACCGCCACGGATTCCGTGATCTCGAAGGCAAGGACGGTCGGGTCCACGCCGCTGGAACGCACCGCATGCTCGACGAAGGGCAGGAAGCGCTCGCTGCCGAGGCTCTGCCCGGAGAGATTGATGGCGAAGCGCGCCGTGCTGCCCACGAGGTGGCGACCCTTCTGCGCCAGCAACTGCAGCGTGGTCGACACCACCCAGCGATCGAGTTCCTCCATGAGCTGGTAGCGCTCGGCGGCGGACATGAACTCCCCGGGCGGAACGTGCTGCCCGGCGTCATCGACGATGCGCACCAGCACTTCGTTGTAGTCGGCCACGCGGCCGGGTTTCAGCGCGGTCAGCGGCTGGGCCACCAGCACCAGCCGGTTGTTCTCGATGGCGTTGCGCACGTAGCCGACCAGCTGGATGTCGTCGAAGCGCTGCACGATGCTGGCGTCGGCCGACTGGTACGCCTCGGTGCGGCCGCGGCCGCGGTCCTTCGCCGCCTGGAGCGCGATGCGGGCGGCACCCATCTCGCCACCGCCCTCGCCGCCCTCGCCCAGCGCGCCGATGCCGATGCTGACCGAGGGCCGGTGCGTCTGGTCGCCGCGCTCGAAGCTGCGGCTGGCGAAGCGCGTGCAGATGCGGTCACCGAGCTGGCGGGCCTCCTCGAGGCTGGTATGGCGCAGCAGGGCTGCGAACTGGTCGCCGGTCACCCGCGTCAGCGGCCGGCCCGGCAGCTCCTCGTGCATCACCGCCGCGAGGTGCACCAGCACTTCGTCGCCGGTGTCGCTGCCGAAGGTTTTGTTGAATACATGCAGCCGGTCGACGTCCAGCACCAGCACCATGCTCTCGTGGTCAGCGAGCGCCGCGGCCAGTTCGCGCTGGAACACCGGCCAGGCCAGCAGGCCGGTGAGGCTGTCATAGGTACGGTCGAGGAGTGCCTCGACATGCGAGCCGACATAGCGCGCAATGCGTGCCAGGCGCCGCTCGCTGAAGCGCGAGGACCGCCAGCCGGCGAAGGCCAGCATGCCCTGGACCGACTGGCCGCGCGAACGGATGGCCGTCCACATCAGCTGCTCGTCGTGGCCCACCTCGCGCACGCCGGGGGCCGGGTCGCGGGCCGCGGCCATCAGTCCGGTGCAGGCCCTGCGCGCCTCGGCGGCATCGACAGCGGCGCCTTCGGCCAGCGCAATGTGCTTGTCGGGAATGACCAGCCAGACGCCCGCCACATCCAGATGCGTGCAGCACAGCGCCAGGATTCCCGTCATGGCGGTCTCGCAGGGCTGCTCGGCATCGTGCAGCAGCGTCTCCACCTGGTGCAGCAGGCGCTCCTCGGCCGCCTGCACCTGCAGCTTGCGCTGGCTGTCCAGCACCTTGAACCGCAGTGACAGCTCGCGCTGCAGGCTGCGCAGTGCCGGTGCGAGTACGTCCAGCACGAACTGGCTGGGCATGCTGGCGGCGTCGCGGTCGAGCAGCACGTTGAGCACGCCGAGCGCCCGGCCATCCTCGCCATGCAGCAGCGCCAGGTGGGCGTAGTAGTCGCCGAGCTTCAGGCGCGTGCCCTCCGCCGGCAGCGGGTCGCCCTTCAGCAGCCGCGCCAGCAGGTCACGGTAGGCGTCGGACACCGGCGGTACGCCGGCGGGCGGCGCCTCGCTCCAGAACACGCGACCCTGCGAGTCGTGGCAGATGAAGCCCTGGGCCTGCGGCAACAACGCCTTGAGGAAGGCGGCGTAGTCGCGCAAGACGGCATCCTTGTCTGCGGGCTCGGCCATGGGTGCTCGAGGGATCTCCAGGGCTCGGGACATAATGCCCGGCGCCGGCCGGGCGGGCCGTGACCGCCCTCCCAGTTCGCCGCGCCACGGCGCCGCGTTGACCGCCCCCCCGGCTGCGACTAGGATGGCCCCCACCGGCGCTGCCGGTTCATTTTCAAGGAGTTCCGCGCCCCGCCCGGGCGCGTGTTGGCGACCATGAGCACAGACGCACAGGCCGGGGTCAGCCCGCTGCCGTTCACCGCCGAAGTCGAACGCGCCACCAGGGCCATCTACGAGCGGGTCCGCGGGGTCATCCCGGAAGTCGAGTGGCCGGTCCACGCACCGCTCATCGCCGCCATCAACGAGCTCAAGCGCCAGCGCAACGCGGTGATCCTTGCCCACAACTACCAGACGCCGGAGATCTTCTACGGCGTGGCGGACTATCGCGGCGATTCCCTGGGGCTGGCCCAGGAAGGCGCGCGGGTGGAGGCCGACGTCATCGTGCTCTGCGGCGTGCGCTTCATGGCCGAAACCGCCAAGATCATGAGCCCGCAGAAGACGGTGCTGCTCCCGGACTTCGAGGCCGGCTGTTCGCTGGCCGCCTCCATCACCGGTGCCGACGTGCGCCGCCTGAAGGCCCGGTACCCCGGCGTGCCGGTGGTCTGCTACGTCAACGCCTATGCCGACGTCCGTGCCGAAGCCGACATCTGCTGCACCTCCGCCAACGCGGTGAAGGTCGTCGAGTCGCTGGGCACGGACCGCGTCATCTTCATTCCCGACGGCTACCTCGGCCGCTACGTGGCCAGCAAGACCAACGTGGAAGTGATTCTCTGGGAAGGCGCCTGCGAGGTGCACGAGCGCTTCACGCCACAGGAAATCCGCGAGTACCGCCGCCAGCAGCCGGGCGTGCACGTCATGGCGCATCCAGAATGCCCGCCCGAGGTGCTGCGCGAGGCGGACTTCGTCGGCTCGACCTCCGGGATGATCCGCCACATCGCCGACGAGCGGCCCAGGCAGGTGGTGCTGATCACCGAGTGCTCCATGAGCGACAACGTCGCCGTGGAGTTCCCCGACGTGTCCTTCGTGCGGCCCTGCAACCTCTGCCCGCACATGAAACGCATCACGCTGCCGAACATCCTGCGCAGCCTGCAGACCCTCACGCCGGCGATCGAGGTCGACCCCGAGGTGGCGCGCCGCGCCCGGCGTTCCATGGAGCGCATGCTGGCCGTGGGGCGCAGCGCGGTCGCGGCCTGAGGCCGCAGCTGCATACACGCAGTTGAACCGCGATTCCTTCGACGTCCTGGTGATCGGCGCCGGCCTCGGCGGCATGTCCGTCGCCCTGCGCCTCGCCGGGCCGGGCTGCCGGGTGGCGCTGATGGCGAAGAAGGGCTTCGCCGAGAGCTCCAGCAGCCAGGCCCAGGGCGGCATCGCCGCAGCCATCGGCAGCGACGACTCGCCGGCGCTGCACGTCGCCGACACCCTGGTGGCGGGCGCCGGCCTCTGCCACCGCGACGCCGTCGAGTGGGTCGCCTCCCGGGGGCCGGACTGCGTGCGCTGGCTGCAGTCCCAGGGCGTGCGCTTCACCGCCAACGGCGATGCCGGCGGCCTGCACCTGACCCGCGAAGGCGGCCACTCGCGCCGGCGCGTAGTCCATGCCGCGGACGCGTCCGGGCGCGCCATCGTCGAGGCACTCTCCGCCCGGGTGCTGGCCAACCCGCACATCACGCTGCTCGCCGGCGAGATCGCCGTGGACCTGATCACCTCGGCGAAACTCGGCGCCAGCGGCGACAACCGCTGCCTCGGTGCCTACGCCCTGGACCGGGCGAGCGGGCGGGTCGTGACCCACACGGCACGCGCCGTGGTACTGGCCACCGGCGGCGCCTCCAAGACCTACCTCTACACGACCAATCCCGACACCTCCACCGGGGATGGCATAGCGATGGCCTGGCGTGCCGGCTGCCGGGTCGCGAACCTCGAGTTCGTGCAGTTCCACCCCACCTGCCTGTATCACCCGCAGGCGCGGAACTTCCTGATCTCCGAAGCGGTGCGCGGCGAGGGTGGCCGCCTGCTGCTGCCCGACGGCCGCCGCTTCATGCAGGACCATGACCCGCGCGGCGAACTCGCCTCGCGCGACATCGTCGCCCGCGCCATCGACTACGAGATGAAGCGCGGCGGCTTCGAGTGCGTCTGGCTCGACATCAGTCACAGGCCGGCCGCCGAGATCCTCGAGCAGTTTCCCAACATCGCCGCCCGCTGCCGCGAGTACGGCATCGACATCACCCGCCAGCCGATCCCGGTGGTGCCCGCGGCCCATTACAGCTGCGGCGGCATCATGACCGACCTGCACGGCGCCACCGACCTGCGCGGCCTGCATGCGGTTGGCGAGTGCAGCTTCACCGGGCTGCATGGCGCGAACCGCCTGGCGAGCAATTCACTGCTGGAATGCGCGGTGTTCGGCGCCGCCGCGGCCGAACGCATCGCCGCCGACCTGCCGGGAACCCCGCCGCTGCCCCGGCGCCTGCCGGCCTGGGACGAGAGCCGGGTCACCGACCCGGACGAGCAGGTGATCGTGTCGCACAACTGGGACGAGCTGCGGCGCTTCATGTGGGACTACGTGGGCATCGTGCGCACCAACAAGCGGCTGGAACGGGCCCGCCACCGGGTGAACCTGCTGCAGGAGGAGATTGCGGAGTTCTACGGCAATTTCCGCATCACCAACGACCTGGTGGAACTGCGCAACCTGGCGCTGGTGGCGGAGCTGACCATCCGCAGCGCCCTCTCCCGCCACGAGAGCCGCGGCCTGCACTTCAACCGCGACTACCCGCAGACCCTGCCCGACAGCGAAGCCCGCGACACGGTGCTGGTGCCGTAGGGCCACACGGCACGGCGCTGAGCTGCCCGGAGGCCGGGTCTCCGAACCAGGCAAATTACGTGGAGCGACTCCGGAGTACCCGGCCGCAAGGGCAGCCACCACGCGCGAGGGTTCAGCCCGCCTTCTCGAGATACGAGCGCTGGATCGCCGCCAGCGACGTGGTGCCCGCAAACTGCATGATGCGCTTCAGCTCCTCGCGCAGGATCGCCAGCACGCGGTCCACGCCCTCCTCGCCGTAGGCTCCCAGGCCCCAGAGGTACGGCCGCCCGATGCAGACTGCCGAGGCGCCGAGCGCCAGCGCCTTGAATACATCCGTGCCACGCCGGAAGCCGCCGTCCACCAGCACCGGGACCCGCCCCGCCGCGGCCTCCACCACCTCCGGCAGGCTCGCCAGCGTGGAGCGCAGGCTTTCCTCCTGGCGGCCACCGTGGTTCGAAACGATGATGCCATCCACGCCGCGCTCCACCGCCAGCGACGTGTCTTCGCGCGTGACGATGCCCTTGAGCACCAGCTGCATCGAGCTGCGGGCACGCAGCCAGTCGATGATGCCCCAGTCGAGCGCCACGTCGCCGACGCGCGGCGGGCCATCGTAGCCGGCGAAATTGCCCAGGGGCAGCGCCGGCGGGCGGCCAGCCACCCGCGCCCACCAGGCCTCGCCCTCGCGGTTGCCGCGGGTATTGGAATCCACGGTCAGCACCAGCACGCGGCAGCCCGCGCCCTCGGCATCGCGCAGCAGCTTCTGCATCAGGCGCTGGTCCGGGGACGCATAGAGCTGGAACCACAGCGGGCCGGACTCGCGCGCAATGGCGCCGACACTGGCGTTGCTGACGGTGGAGGCGATCATCAGCTGGCCCGCGGCCCGCGCGGCACGCGCCGTGGCCAGTTCGCCGTCGGCATGGATCGACTGCTGGTTGCCCACCGGCGCGATGATCACCGGGCAGGCCAGCTGCTCGCCGAGCAGCCGGGTGCTGAGGTCGATGTGGCCGACATCCACCAGGCGCCGCACACGGATCGCCCAGGCGTCGAAGGCATCGCGGTTGGCCTGCAGCGTCTTGCCATCGTCGGCGCCGTTGACGATGTAGTGGATCACCGGCAGGGCGAGCTTCTGGCGTGCCACGCGCTCGATCTGGAAGACATCGAGCGCCTCGGCGGCATTGCCCGGCACCGCGAGTTCCGGCCGTGCCTGGACGGCGGCCGCCAGCCCCGTCGCGGCCCAGGCGAGCGGCGACTGCAGCAGGAAACGCAGCAGCTCGCGCCGCGCCGCCAGGCGTGTTGCTTCCTCTGGCATCTCGGTCCCACCTCCCGGTCGCGGCACGATAGTCCCTCCCGGCCGCCCCGGGAAGCGGCAAGATACCGCGAAAACCGGCTATGCTGGCCGGCGGTTGCATTTCCGGCCCCGCGGCCGGGCGAGCAGTGAGGAGCGAACGGCATGGCCACGCGTCAGGGCGACATCATCAGCCAGGACCCGGAACTCGGCGAGTGGCTGGAGTCCATGGAGTCGCTGCTGCAGGCCGATGGGCCGGACCGGGCGAAGCACATCTTCCGCGCCCTGCGCGACTTCCTCACCGACGAGCATGTCATCGTCGAGGACGCCACGCTCAACACACCATACCGGAACACGATTCCGCTGGCCCGCCAGCCGGCCTACCCGGGCGACATCGCCATCGAGGAGCGCATCGAGAACATCCTGCGCTGGAACGCCATGGCCATGGTGCTGCAGGCCTATGACAGCGGCAGCGGCGTCGGCGGCCACATCGGCACCTATGCCTCGGCGGCCACCATGCTGGAAGTCGGCCTGCACCACTTCTTCCGCAACCGCGGTCCCGACTACGGCGGCGACCTGGTGACCATCCAGGCACATGCCGCCCCCGGCATCTACGCCCGCGCCTTCCTCGAGGGCCGGCTCAGCCTCGAGCAGCTGCAGCACTTCCGCCGCGAGCTGCAGGCCGGCGGCGGGCTCTCCTCCTACCCGCACCCGCGCAACATGCCGGGCTTCTGGCAGGCCCCATGCGCTTCCATGGGCCTGTCCACCCCGAGCGGCATCTACCAGGCGCGCTTCGCCAAGTACCTGGAGAACCGCGGCCTGAAGCCCGCCAACGGCGGCAAGGTCTGGGTGTTCGTCGGCGACGGCGAGGCCGATGAGCCCGAGGTCCTCGGCACCATCAACATCGCCGCACGCGAGCGCCTCGACAACCTGGTGCTGGTGGTGAACTGCAACCTGCAGCGCCTCGACGGCCCGGTGCGCGGCAACGGCAAGATCATCCAGGAGCTGGAGCGCAGCTTCCGCGGTGCCGGCTGGGACGTCATCAAGGTGATCTGGAGCGGCGAGTGGGACCCGCTGTTCGCCATCGACGACGACGGCGTGCTGCAGGAGCGCATGGAGCGCGCGGTGGACGGCGACTACCAGATGTACTCGGTTTCCAGCGGCCAGGAGGTGCGCGAGCACTGGGTCGAGGACAACCAGCGCCTCGCGCAGATCATGGCGGTACTCTCCGACGAGGAGATCCGCTGCATCCGCCGCGGTGGCCACGACCAGCGCAAGATCCACGCCGCCTTCCACCGCGCCGTGCAGAGCAGCGACCGGCCCACGGCCATCCTCATCAAGACCATCAAGGGCTACGGCATGCAGGGCTACGAAGGCTCCAATGTCGTGCACCAGAAGAAGAACCTGGCCACCGAGGAGCGCATCGAGACCGCCCGCCGCCTCGGCATCCCGCTGGCGGATGCGGCGGCCGCCCGCGCCGAGTTCTACCGACCACCGGAGCACAGCCCCGAGCTGCGCTACCTGCGCGAGCGCCGCGCCGCGCTGGGTGGCCCCTGGCCGCAGCGCATCGTGCAGTGCCCGTCACTGCAGGCACCGGAGCTCGGCTTCTTCGAGGAGCACCTGGCGGGTTCGGGCGACCGTGCGCTGTCGACGACCATGGCCTTCGTGCGCATGCTCGGCAAGCTGATCGGCGATCCCGTGCTGGGCCGCTACATCGTGCCCATCGTGCCCGACGAAGCGCGCACCTTCGGCATGGAAGCGCTGTTCCGCCGCTCGGGCATCTACTCCTCCGAGGGGCAGAAGTACCGCCCGGTGGACAGCAGCACGCTGAGCCCCTACCGCGAGGCCCGGGATGGCCAGATCCTGCAGGAAGGCATCTGCGAGGCCGGTGCCATGGCATCGTTCATCGCCGCCGGCACCGCCTATGCGCTGCATGGCGTGCCGACCATCCCGTTCTACGTGTTCTACTCGATCTTCGGCTTCCAGCGCGTCGGCGACATGATCTGGAGCGCCGGCGACATGCTCTGCCGCGGCTTCCTGCTGGGGGGCACCTCCGGGCGCACCACGCTCAACGGCGAAGGGCCGCAGCACCAGGATGGCCACTCGCAGGTCATCGCCAACACCATCCCGAGCATCCGCAGCTACGACCCGGCCTTCGCCGGCGAACTCGCGATCATCGTGCGCGACGGCATCGACCGCATGTACGGGAAGCAGGAAGACCTCATCTACTACATCAGCATCTACAACCAGAACTATGCCATGCCACCGGTGCCGGCAACCGCAGCCGACGGCATCGTGCGCGGCATGTACTGCTTCCGCAGGTCCGGCCTCGGCGTCACCCGCGGCCGCAAGGCGCATCTGTTCGGCAGTGGCGCCATCATGACCGAGGTGCTGGCAGCAGCCGGGCTGCTGGAAGGTGCCGGCATCGCCACCGATGTCTGGAGCGTCACCAGCTACAACGAGCTGAGTCGCGAAGCGCTGCGCGTGGAACGCGAACAACGCCTCGGCCATGAGGGCAAGCCCTGGATCCAGGCCCTGCTGGAGGACGAACAGGGCGTGTTCGTCGCCGCCAGCGACCACATGAAGGCGCTGCCGCTTTCCATCGCCCGCTGGGTTCCGGGCCCGTACACGGTGCTCGGCACCGATGGCTACGGACTCAGCGAATCACGCGAGGAGCTGCGTCGGCACTTCGAGGTCGGCGCAGCCGACATCGCCCATGCGGCGGCGGCGGCCCTGGCCGGGCGCCGGGCCGTGACGCGGCGTGAGCTGAAGGACCTGGCAGCACACTGGCGCATCGAGCCCGGCAAGCCCGACGCCTCGCTCACCGGTCCGGCAGGCTACCGGCGGGACTGACGGCGGACCAGGGCGAGCACGCCGATACCCGTTGCCAGCAGCCAGGAACTGGCGGGCAGCGGTACGACGGCGGGTGCCAGGGTAAAGGCAATGCCGCGGATCTTGTAAGCCTCGCACTCGCTGTCGGCGCTGGTGTTGCGGTTGGTGCAGGAACGATCGTGGTGGTTGCCGCCCAGGAACAGGACATTGCCCGTGCCCGTGAGCGCATGGGTCAGCGGGCTGTAGGCTGACAGCGCCGCGCTCAGCTGCTCGCCGCCCAGTCCGGCGATGTCACCCAGGGTGCTGAATCCATGCGATGCCAGGTCCGGCACCCCACCAGGCAGGTCGCCGATACGGTAGATGATGTCGCGGTCATTGGGGTCACTGCCGGGGCCGTCCCAGGGGTCGACGGTCAGGCTGAGGAAGCTCACCCGCTGGCTGAACACCAGCACCAGCAGATCATCGCGGCCGGCGCTGTCGACTTCATGCTCGCTGCTGCTGCAACCGGCGTTGACACGGCCCTCGCTGCGGTTGCAGATGCCGAGGCCGGTTCCCCAGCTGTGGATCTCTGCCGTCTGGAATGCGTAGTAGCCGGGGCTTGCGGGCAGGGCCGCCCCGGTTTCGGCCCAGGCGCTGGCGGTGACGCTGATGCCACCGGCACTGAAGACCAGGCTGTTGCCATAGCCTCCGCTGCCGCCCGCGCCTCTGAAGTCGATGGTCGTGGCGGCCGCCATGCCGCTGGAAATCAGCAACCAGGCCGCCAGCAGGGCGCGGAGGCCTCGCGGGGCCGGGGTACGGATGGAATGGGCTGCGAGGATGGCCAGGCTGCGCATCGGCGATGGAACTCCATTGGAACCGTGATCTGGAGCGGGTTTCAGGCTGCGTGGGCAGCAGCCGGACCCGCGTGTTGCTTGTTGCGCGCAAGACTACAGCCAGGTCCTCGGAGAACCTACCGAAAGTTTCCATAACACACTGATCTATCGCTGGAAGTGAGACTGCGGTCCAGATCAGCCGCTGCGCCGGCACCCGCCTTCCAGGCGCACAAAAAGACAGGGCCCGCCTTGAAGGCGGGCCCTGCTGTGGGTTACGGGAAAGGTGGTACGAGCCTCAGTCGAGCGCCTGGCGCCGCCGAGCCATGCCGAGGAGACCAAGGGCCGAGCCCAGCAGCCACACCGCAGCGGGCACCGGTACGACGGTCTCGGTCACCAGCGTGAACTTCTTCTGGATCCACGCCAGCTGGCCGGCACCGGCATTGGCACGTAGCGTGTCCTGGATGGTGACCCGCATGTCGTTTGCGGCCTGGGTGAAGCTGGCCGCCGTCAGCAGCGTACCGCTGAGGTTGGCGATCTGCGGGCCGCCGGAATCACCGACGATGGGCAGGCTCCAGATATTGCTGAGGCTGTCACTGGACACCAGGTTGCTGCGTGCCTGCATGTAGAGCGTGGCACGCACGTCGCCACCGTTGACGATCTCGTAGTCGAACTCCTCGTTGACCGTCAACGAGGCGATCTCCTGCCCGCCAGGCGTCCACACGCGGCTGAAGACGAAGTTCGCGGGGCCGGCGGTGACGAAGCCGGCACCGTTGGACAGCGCGAGGAAACTCGCCGGCGTGAACTGCATGTCGTCGCCGACGCGCGTCGGCAGGCCGGTCCAGCCCACGGCGGCCTGCGCGTTGTCGTACTCGTAGCAGACGATGGCTGAAATCGGGCAGTCCGTCACCAGCGCTGCGCTGGCCGGTGCCGCGGCACCGAAAGCGCCCGCTGCCATCGCCAGCTTCAGGATTTGCTTCATGTTCACGATTGTTTCCCCGCCTGTATCGTGTCGTTCTTGTTCCGGACCAGCGCCCGCATCTGCTGCGCAACCGGTGACCTTTCGGGCCAAGATATGCGCATTGTCAGCCGTTGTAAACGGTCGCCCCGTCCCCTCCAGACTACCGCCGGAACCGCCTTAACATAAGGAAGCAGCGCCCTGCCGCGACCGACGCCGCAGGACGCCCAGGATGCCGACACCCGAGCCCAGCAGCCAGGCCGCCGCCGGCACCGGCACGACCGTCGTACCTGGCAGCCACTGGACTTCCATGATGAACTTCTTGTGGATCAGCGCGTACTGCCCCGGGGCCGTGGTGTTGGCCGTCAGGGTGTTGGCGATGGCGACCTTGAGGTCGGTGGCCAGTCCGACGAAGGCCGCGGACGGCCAGACCGACGCCGTGGTGCCCCAGAGATCCGGCCCACCCGAATCGGTCGACGCCGAGAACAACGTCGAAGCGCTGGTGCTGTCCGAACCCAGCAGGTTGCTGTCCACCGTCAGGCCGAGCTGGGCGCTGACGGATCCGTTGCCGACGATTTCGTAATCACCACTTTCCTCCACCGACAGGCCGAGGATCTCGGCGCCGCTCAGGGTGTAGACGCGGTCGAAGACGAACGTTGCCGCCAGCGAACTGAGGCCGGCACCATCCTCGGACAGCACGTAGAACTCTGCCGGCAGGAACTGCATCTCGTTGCCGACGCGTACCGGAAGGCCATACCAGGCAACCGCAGCCTGGGTCTCGTCGTACTCGTAGCAGATATCGGGGCCGCAGCTGGTGGTCGTGGCGCCTGCCAGCAGCGGTGCTGCCGACAATGCCGCCAGCAGCAGGGTCTGTTTGAAAAACTTCATGTCATTCACCGCATTTTTTGTGTCGTTATGGCTTGGCGATTTCGCCGGCCTGCATGCCGCCCCCAAGTGCGGTGCCGCAAGCCAAAATTATTCCGCCGCAGCGAAAAAAGCAATGTCAGGCGACACCCGCATCTGCGCATTCGACATAAGCTGGATCAATCAGGATGGCATGCAGGCGCAGGGGGCCGTGGGCGCCGAGGCGGCTGGGCACGCCGAGGTCGGCAGTTCGCGACGGACCACGGATCAGGTGCAGGGAACGTGGCAGCGGCCCCTGCTGCAGCACTGGCCAGAGATCGTCCATGCCGTCGAGCAACTGGCCAGATTCGACGATGACGATGTGCGTCGCAGCGAGAAACGCATCCGCGGCCACCTGCCGGGCACCGGAAGCCAGCACCACCACCCCCTCCTCAGCCAGGGCCGCCAGGCAGCCCGTCACGAGCGTGCCGCCATCGCCAGGGAGCCGTTCCGCGCCGTGCTCGAACTGCGCGGCATTACGCAGGTCAACCGCCGCCGGCACCTCGCCGAGGTGGATCCGCAACGGCAACGAATTCGCAGCCAGGAACGCGGCGATAGCGCCGGGCACGGCCGCCGGTCCATCCACCACCGCGAACGTTGCCGAGGCCGACTGCAGGCCAGCTGCGAAACGCCCGATCCTCGTGGCAGACCGGCCACGCGCCGGCATCGTTGCTGCTGTTGTCGGCTGCAGGATCGCCGGCGTCGCAGGCGAGAGCTTCGCGAGGATCTCGTCGCGCGCATTCATGCGCCCCGCTCCCGCAGGCGGTGCCGGCGCCAGCGTTCCTGGAAGGTCTCGCCGTCCGGCGCGGGCAGGTCGCGCCAGGCGAACCAGCCGCGGCCGAACGGGCCGAGGCCCCGCAGCCGCCGCCGCGCGCCCGCCGGCACGGAGAGCAGCCGCAGGACACGCGCTGCCAGTGCCAGGACCCGGCCATACAGCCAGGGATGCGCCGCCAGGAACCGCCAGGCCCGCAACCCGGGCCGCTCCGATCCGGTGTCGATGCGCGCCGCCAGTGCCTGTGAACGCCAGTGACGCAGGATGTCAGGGATCGGGATCGCCACCGGGCACACCTCCTCGCAGCGGCCACAGAGCGTCGAGGCAGCTGGCAGATGGGCCGCCGCAGCGATGCCCGCGAGCGCCGGCGTCAGCACCGCGCCGATGGGACCGGAATACACCGAGCCATAGGCGTGGCCGCCGACGCTGGTGTAGACGGGACAGTGGTTGAGGCAGGCCGAGCAGCGGATGCAGCGCAGGAGCGGCTGCTGTGCGGTGCCCAGCAGCGAGCTGCGGCCGTTGTCGACCAGCACCACGTGGAATGCACGGGGCCCGGCAGCATCGTCCGCGCGGCGTGGCCCGTGCACCAGTGTCGTGTAGGCACTGAGCTGCTCGCCGATCGCCGATCGCGCCAGCAGGCGCAGCAGCACGCCCAGGTCCTCGAGCGTCGGCACCACCTTCTCGATGCCGGTCACCACGATGTGGGTGGCCGGCAGCGTCATGGCGAGATCCGCGTTGCCCTCGTTGGTGACGATCACCGCCGCGCCGGTTTCCGCGACCAGGAAGTTGGCACCGGTGATGCCGACGTCCGCGCCGAGGAAGGCCTGCCGCAGTTCGGCACGGGCTTCGGCCAGCATGGCCCCCGCCTCGCGCAACGGTTCCGCGCGTGGCCGCCGGTGATGCTGCTCGAAGGTGGCGGCCACATCGGCCAGGCCCAGGTGCAGCGCCGGAGCCAGGATATGGCTCGGCCGCTCGCCGCGCAGCTGGATGATGTACTCGCCGAGATCGGTCTCGGTCACCTGCAGGCCACGACGCTGCAGGCTGTCGTTGAGGCCGATCTCTTCGGTCACCATCGACTTGCTCTTGATGACCCGGCGCGCGCCGGCCGCATCACAGAGTTCACCGACGATGCGGCAGGCCTCCTCCGCGTCGCGTGCCCAGTGCACCGTGCCGCCGGCGGCGATGACCCGGGCCTCGTAGGCACGCAGCAGCTCGCCGAGGCTGCCGATGCTGGCGTCGCGGATGTCGCGGGCACGTGCACGCAGCGCCGGGTAGCCGGGCAGTTCCGCCAGCGCCGCGGCACGCAGCCCGGGCATGGCCGCGCGCATGGCGGCCAGCGAACGCTGCAGCGTCGGCTGCTCCAGCGCTGCCGCCGCCTGGGCGGGAAAGTCCCGGCTATCCACGGCCCGATCCATCCGCGGGTCCCTGCACGCCACCGGGAACCTGTCCCGCCAGCGCCTCAGCGACATGCACGGCGCGCAGCGGCAGGCCACGGCGCTGCAGGCGACCCTCGAGATGCAGCAGGCAGCCGAGGTCGCCGCCAACGAGGAAATCGGCGCCAGTGGCCAGCACGGCATCGAGCTTGCGGTCGGCGATCTGCGCCGACACTGCCGGGTACTTCACGCAGAACAGGCCGCCGAAGCCGCAGCATTCCGCGGCCTCGGCCACCGCCAGCTCCCGCAGCTCCAGCCCCGGCAGCTGCGACAGCAATGCCCGCGGCTGGCTGCGGATGCCGAGCTGGCGCAGGCCAGAGCAGGCATCGTGGTAGGTCACCGATGCATCCCAGCCGGGTGCGTTCCCCAGCACGGGTGCATGGCGATCGAGGAAGTCGCAGATCTCGAACGCGCGCGTCGCAAGGTCTTGCGCCGCGGCGGCATCGGCCGAGCCGGGCGCGAACAGCCGCGGGTACTCGCGCAGGGTGGCGATACAGGAACCCGAAGGCGCCACCACGAAATCGAAGCCGGCGAACACCGCGATCATGCGCTTTGCGAGATCCGCCGCGCCATCCGCATCACCGGCATTGAGCAGCGGCTGGCCGCAGCAGCCCTGGCGCGGCACGGCGACGGCGAAACCGGCCTGCCCGAGCAGCGCCACCGTGGCCTCGGCCACCGAAGGGCGCAGGGCGTCCACGAGGCAGGTGACCAGCAATGCGACGGAGCGGACGGGGGCGGTCATGATGCCGCCATCCTAAGGGATGACGCCGTACCGGTGGCACGCTGTGCCGCTACTTATATATGTCGCGGCCAACCCGCGGCCGTTGGCCGGCGCCGCGGCCCTGCGCAATAATGCAGCGATGCACCGGCAGTCATCGATCCTGCAGTTTCCCGACCTCGCCACTTTCGACCTCGACGCCTATTGCGCGCGGATCGGCTACCACGGCGGACGGGAGCCCAGCCTGGCCACGCTGCGCGAGATCCAGTGGCGGCACGTCAGCTCCATCCCCTTCGAGAACCTCGCCAGCCTCGCCGGTGATCCGGTGCCGCTGGACCTCGCAGCCCTGCAGGCCAAGATGCTCCGGGGCCGCCGCGGCGGCTACTGCTTCGAACACAACCTGCTGTATGCCGCCGCGCTCCAGCGCCTGGGTTTCGTGGTCACCGGGCTGGCGGCCCGCGTGCTGTGGAAGGCGCCGGCGGACCGCACCGGGCCGCGCACCCACATGCTGCTGAAGGTCGATCTCCCCGAAGGCACTTTCATCAGCGATACCGGCTTCGGCGGTGCCTCGCTGCCGGGCCCGCTGGAACTGGTCGCCGGCCACGCACAGGCGACGCCGATCGAGCCCTACCGGCTGCTGCAGCGGGGTGACCACTTCCATCTCGAGGTGCAGCTGCGCGATGCCTGGCAGCCCGTCTACAGCTTCGACCTGCAGCCGCAGCAAGCCGTCGACTACGAGGTGGCCAACTGGTTCGTGGCGGCCCACCCGACCTCGCGCTTCACCCAGGTGCTGATGGTGGCGCTGCCGGCCGGCCAGCGCCGCCAGGCGCTGTTCAACGATGAACTGAAGCTGCACGATCCCGACGGCCGGAGCGAGAGCCGGCGCTTCACCAGCATCGCGGAGCTGCGCGAGGCACTGGCCGGCCTGTTCGGCATCGAGGTGCCGGCCGGCGCGCGATACGACGCCGCGCTGGGACGCATCCTGGCGCGCCCCGCCGCCTGAGGGCCGCCGCTGCCGGCCAGCCGGCGCTCAGCCGCCCGGCGCTGGCAGCAGCCGGCGGACGTTTTCCGGCGGCCGGCCGATGACCGCGCCGGCATCGGATACCACGATGGGCCGTTCGATCAGGATCGGATGCTCCGCCATCGCCGCCAGCCAATCGACATCCCCCAGCTCGCGACCCGCATAGCGCTCGCGGAAGACCGCCTCGCCCCGCCGCACCAGGTCGGCCGGCCGGATGCCGAGGCGGTCGACGATCAGGGCCAGCTCGGCCGCGGTCGGCGGCGTGCGCAGGTACTCCACCACGCGCAGGGCCACGCCGCTGGCGCGCAATATCTCCAGCGTCGCCCGGCTCTTGCTGCAGGCGGGATTGTGATAGATCGTTAGCATGCACCAAGGATACCGGCAGCGATGACAGGATGAACACCCGCATGACCCGCCCCCGCCGTTCCGCGCTCTACATGCCGGGCGCCAACGCCCGTGCGCTGGCCAAGGCGCGCAACCTCGACGCCGACGTGATCATCATGGATCTCGAGGATGCCGTCGCCCCGGAAGCGAAGGCGCTGGCGCGCGAGCAGGTCGCCACCGCCCTGGCCGCGGGCGGCTATGGCCGCCGTGAACGGGTAGTGCGCATCAACGGCCTCGACACGCCCTGGGGCGCCGACGACCTGGCGGCCGTGGCCCGCATGCCGGCCGATGCAGTGCTGCTGCCGAAGGTCGAGGATGGCCCGCAGCTGCGCGCGAGCATCCAGCGCCTCGACCAGGCCGGCGGCGGCCGGCTGCCGGTCTGGGCAATGGCCGAGCTGCCGCAGGCCGTGCTGGCCATCGACGCCATCGCCAGCCTGGCCCCCCGCGTGGCGGTGATCGTCATGGGGACGGCCGACCTCGGCCGGGCGCTGCGCCTGCCGGCAGACCCGTCGCGGCTGGGCCTGCTGCCGGCGCTCGGCCAGTGCCTGCTGGCGGCCCGGGCCCGGGGTCTTGATATACTGGACGGGATTTTCACGGATCTCCATGACGAGCCGGGGTTGCGGGCCGCCTGCCAACAGGGGAAGGCGCTCGGTTTCGACGGCAAGACGCTCATCCATCCTGCCCAGATCGCCACCGCCAACGACTGCTTCGGCGTGTCGGCGGCCGAGGCGGCCGCGGCGGCCAGTGTCGTGGCGGCCTGGGAGGCGGCGGCAGCCACCGGCCAGGGCATCGCCGTGCTGGATGGGCGCATGGTGGAGCGCCTGCATGCCGAGGAGGCGCGTCGCCTGCTCGGCCTGCACGCCGCCTGCCGCGTCGGGGCCGGGGATCCTGACAGGAACAGGCAATGACAGGCTTTCCGAAACGCACCCTCACCGACTGGGCGCGGCTGGCCGCGAAGGAGAATGGTGGCCAGCCCGCCGACGACCTGACCTGGCAGACGCCGGAGGGCATCCCGGTCAAGGCGCTGTACAGCGCCGCGGACCTCGCCGGCCTCGAACACCTCGACTCGCTCCCCGGCCTGCCGCCCTACACCCGCGGCCCGCGCGCCACCATGTACGCGGTGCGGCCCTGGACGGTGCGCCAGTACGCGGGCTTTTCCACCGCCGAGGAATCCAACGCCTTCTACCGCCGCAACCTGGCCGCGGGCCAGACCGGGCTCTCGGTCGCCTTCGACCTGCCGACCCACCGCGGCTACGACTCCGACCACCCGCGCGTGGTGGGTGATGTCGGCAAGGCGGGCGTGGCCATCGACTCGGTCGAGGACATGAAGATCCTGTTCGCGGACATCCCGCTCGACCGCATGTCGGTATCCATGACCATGAACGGCGCGGTGCTGCCGGTCATGGCCATGTACATCGTCGCCGCGGAGGAACAGGGCGTGAAGCAGGCGGGCCTGTCGGGCACCCTGCAGAACGACATCCTCAAGGAGTTCATGGTCCGCAACACCTATATCTACCCGCCGGCGCCGTCGATGCGCATCGTCGCCGACATCATCGGCTACACCGCCCGGCACATGCCGAAGTTCAACTCCATCTCCATCTCCGGCTATCACATGCAGGAGGCCGGCGCGACCTGCGTGCAGGAGCTCGGCTACACCATCGCCGACGGCATCGAGTACGTGCGCGCCGCCATCGGCAGCGGGCTGAAGGTCGACGAGTTCGCGCCGCGGCTGTCGTTCTTCTTCGGCATCGGCATGAACTTCTTCATGGAAGTCGCCAAGCTGCGCGCTGCCCGCCTGGTATGGGCGCAGCTGATGCAGGAGCTGTTCCAGCCGGCCGACCCGCGCTCGCTGATGCTGCGCACCCACTGCCAGACCTCGGGCGTCAGCCTCACCAGCCGCGATCCCTACAACAACGTGATCCGCACCACCATCGAGGCACTGGCCGCGGTGCTGGGCGGCACGCAGTCGCTGCACACCAACTCCTTCGACGAGGCGCTGGCGCTGCCCACGCCATTCTCCGCCCACATCGCCCGCAACACCCAGCTGGTGATCCAGGAAGAAAGCGCCGTCACCCGCGTGGTCGACCCGCTGGCCGGCTCCTACTACGTCGAGAGCCTGACGGCCTCGCTGGCGCGCGAAGCGCGCGCGCTCATCGACGAGGTCGAGAAGCTCGGCGGCATGACCCGCGCGGTGGAGTCCGGCATGCCGAAGCTGCGCATCGAGCAGTCGGCGGCGCTGCGCCAGGCGCGCATCGACCGCGGCGAGGAAGTCATCGTCGGCGTCAATGCCTACCAGCGCGAGGACGAACCGGAGATCGAGATCCTCGCCATCGACAACAGCGCCGTGCGCGAGGCCCAGCTGCGGCGCCTGGAGCAGGTGCGCGGGACCCGCGACGCGGCGGCCTGGCGGGCGGCGCTGGCCGCGCTGACGCAGGCCGCGGAATCCGGCCAGGGCAACCTGCTGGAACTGGCGGTGGCCGCGGCCAGGGCGCGGGCCACGGTCGGGGAGATCTCCGATGCACTGGAAAAGGTCTACGGGAGGCATCGTGCCGTGGTGCAGTCCATCAGCGGTGTGTATGGCTCGGCCTACGAGGGCGATGCCGGCTTCGCGGCCATCAGGCAGGACGTCGAGCGTTTCGCGGCCGAGGAAGGCCGCCGGCCACGCCTGCTGGTGGTGAAACTCGGCCAGGATGGCCATGACCGTGGCGCCAAGGTGATCGCCACGGCCTTCGCCGACCTCGGCTTCGACGTCGACGTCGGCCCGCTGTTCCAGACCCCCGAGGAAGGCGCGCGCCACGCGATCGAGAACGACGTGCACGTGGTCGGCGTGTCCTCGCAGGCCGCCGGCCATCGCACGCTGGTGCCGCAGCTCATCGAGGCCCTGCGCCGCGAGCGCGCCGGCGACATCGTCGTGGTCTGCGGCGGCGTCATCCCGCCCCAGGACCACCAGTTCCTCCGGGATGCCGGCGTCGCCGCGATCTTCGGCCCCGGCACCAACATTCCCCAGTCCGCCGCCGAAGTGCTGAAGCTGGTGCGCCAGCGGCAGCGGACCGCCCAGGACGGGCACGGCCGGTAGCACGGCGCGCGGCCCTGGTCCCGGACCGGGCAGCGGCGGGCGCCGTGCAGGCAATCTGACATCTGGAGAGGCAAGGTATGCAGGACATCATCGGGCAGCTCGAAGAGAAGCGCGAGGCGGCGAAACTCGGCGGCGGCATCAAGCGCATCGAGCTGCAGCACGCCAAGGGCAAGCTCACCGCCCGCGAGCGCATCGCGCTGCTGCTCGACGAGGGCAGCTTCGAGGAATGGGACATGTTCGTCGAGCATCGCTGCACGGACTTCGGCATGGCCGAGCAGAAGATCCCCGGCGACGGTGTGGTGACCGGCTACGGCACCATCAACGGCCGGCTGGTGTTCGTCTTCAGCCAGGACTTCACCGTGTTCGGCGGCTCGCTGTCCGAGTCCCACGCGAAGAAGATCTGCAAGATCATGGAACAGGCGATGAAGGTCGGCGCGCCGCTGATCGGCCTGAACGACTCCGGCGGCGCGCGCATCCAGGAGGGCGTGTCCTCGCTGGGTGGCTATGCCGACGTGTTCCAGCTCAACATGCTGGCCTCCGGGGTGATCCCGCAGATCTCGCTGATCATGGGGCCCTGCGCCGGCGGCGCGGTGTACTCCCCGGCCATCACCGACTTCACCTTCATGGTGAAGGACAGCTCCTACATGTTCGTCACCGGCCCGGACGTGGTGAAGACCGTGACCCACGAGGAAGTGACGGCCGAGGAACTTGGCGGCGCCGTCACCCACACCACGAAATCCGGCGTGGCCGACCTCGCCATGGAGAACGACCTGGAGGCGCTGCTCAGCACGCGGCGCTTCTTCAACTTCCTGCCGGCCAGCAACCGCGAGAAGCCGCCGGTATGGCCCACCCGGGATTCGCCCCTGCGCGCCGAGCCCTCGCTGGACACGCTGGTACCCGACGACCCGGCCCGCCCCTACGACATCAAGGAGCTGATCCTGAAGGTGGCCGACGAGGGCGACTTCTTCGAGATCCAGCCCGACTACGCGAAGAACATCGTCATCGGCTTCATCCGCCTCGAAGGCTCCACCGTCGGCGTGGTGGCCAACCAGCCGATGGTGCTGGCCGGCTGCCTCGACATCAGCTCCTCCATCAAGGGTGCGCGCTTCGTGCGCTTCTGCGACGCCTTCAACATCCCGATCCTGACGCTCGAGGACGTGCCCGGCTTCATGCCCGGCACCTCGCAGGAGTACGGCGGCATCATCAAGCACGGCGCCAAGCTGCTGTTCGCCTACGCCGAGGCCACGGTGCCCAAGGTGACCGTCATCACCCGCAAGGCCTACGGTGGCGCCTACGACGTCATGGCCTCCAAGCACCTGCGCGGCGACGTCAACTTCGCCTGGCCGAGCGCCGAGATCGCGGTGATGGGCCCGAAGGGCGCGGTGGAGATCATCTTCCGCAAGGACATCGGCGACCCGGCGGCCATCGCGGCGCGCACCGAGGAGTACCGGCAGAAGTTCGCCAACCCGTTCATCGCCGGCGCCCGTGGCTTCATCGACGACGTCATCATGCCGCGCGACACCCGGGCGCGCGTCTGCCGCTCCTTCGCCATGCTCCGCAACAAGGAGCTGAAGAACCCGTGGCGCAAGCACGGCAACATCCCGCTCTGATCCCCGCCCGCAACCAGGGGCCACACCGAATATGTTCAAGAAAATCCTGATCGCAAACCGCGGCGAGATCGCCTGCCGCATCATCCGCAGCGCACGCCGCATGGGGATCGGCACCGTGGCGGTGTACTCCGATGCCGACCGGCACTCGCTGCATGTGCGCATGGCCGACGAGGCGGTGCACATCGGCCCGGCGCCCTCCGCGCAGAGCTACCTGGTCGCCGAACGCATCATCCAGGCCTGCAGGGACACGGGCGCCGAGGCCGTGCATCCGGGCTTCGGCTTCCTCTCCGAGCGGGCGTCGTTCGCCGAGGCACTGGCCGCGGCGGGCATCGTCTTCATCGGGCCGAAGGTGCACGCCATCACCAGCATGGGCGACAAGATCGCCTCCAAGCTGCTGGCGCAGAAGGCGGGGGTGAACACCATCCCGGGCTTCACCGGGGTCATCGAGGGGCCGGATCACGCGGTGAAGATCGCGCGCGAGATCGGCTACCCGGTCATGCTCAAGGCCTCCGCCGGCGGCGGCGGCAAGGGCATGCGCGTGGTGCGCAGCGACGCCGAGTGCCGCGACGGCTTCCAGCGCGCCACCAACGAGGCGGTGGCCTCCTTCGGCGATGGCCGCGTGTTTGCCGAGAAGTTCATCGAGGATCCGCGCCACGTCGAGATCCAGGTGCTGGCCGACCAGCACGGCAACGTCATCTACCTGGGCGAGCGCGAGTGCTCGATCCAGCGGCGCCATCAGAAGGTGCTGGAAGAGGCCCCCTCGCCGCTGCTGGACGAGAAGACCCGCCGCGCCATGGGCGAGCAGGCCGTGGCGCTGGCCAGGGCCGTGGACTACTGCTCCGCCGGCACGGTGGAATTCGTCACCGACCAGAACCGCAACTTCTACTTCCTGGAGATGAACACCCGCCTGCAGGTCGAGCACCCGGTGACCGAGATGGTCACCGGCGTCGACCTGGTGGAGCTGATGATCCGCGTTGCCGCCGGCGAGAAGCTGCCGCTGGCGCAGAAGGACGTGAAGCTCAAGGGCTGGGCGCTCGAGGCCCGGGTCTACGCCGAGGATCCGTTCCGCAACTTCCTGCCCTCCACCGGTCGCCTGGTGCGCTGCCAGCCGCCGGAGGCCAGCGCCGCGGTACGCATCGACACCGGCATCGAGGAAGGCAGCGAGGTGTCGATGTACTACGACCCGATGATCGCCAAGCTGGTGACCTGGGGCGATACCCGCGCGCAGGCCATCGACCGCATGCAGGATGCGCTGGATGCGTACTACATCCGTGGCGTCTCCCACAACATCGCCTTCCTGAATGCGGTGCTGTCCAAGCAGCGGTTCCGCGATGGCCGGCTGAGCACCGGCTTCATCGCCGAGGAGTATCCGGACGGCTTCCACGCCGCCGACGTGCCGCAGGCCGACCCCGGGCTGTTGATCGCCGTTGCCGCGACCATCCACCGCCGCTTCATGGACCGCGCGGCGAAACTCTCCGGCCAGCTGCCGAGCCACGAGCGCGTGGTCGGGGCCAGCTTCGTCGTCATCATCGACCGCCGGCACCACGGCGCATCCCTGGAGTGCCTGCCGGATGGCTGCCGGGTGCGCGTCGGCAGCACGGACTACGAGGTCCTCAGCGACTGGCGCATGGGCCAGCCGTTGTTCCGCGGCACGGTCAACGGCGAGGCGGTCTGCATCCAGGTCGATCGCGTGGGCATCCGCTACCGCCTCACCCGCCGCGGCTCGCAGGTCGATGCGCTGGTGGTCACTCCATCCACGGCCGCGGTCGAACAGCTGATGCTCGAGAAGCAGCCGCCCGACCTGTCGAAGTTCCTGCTCTCGCCGATGCCGGGGCTGCTCAAGCGCCTGGCGGTGAAGGTGGGCGACGAGATCAAGGCCGGCGAGGAACTGGCCGTGGTCGAGGCCATGAAGATGGAGAACAGCCTGCGCGCCACCGACGACGTGAAGATCGGCAAGCTGCTCGCCACCGAGGGCCAGAGCCTGGCGGTCGACCAGCCGATCCTGGCCTTCGATTGAGCCGCCGGCCGCAGCGCCACGCACCGCCCGAATGAACGCCCGGAGCCAGACCGACCCGGAAGACCTGGCTGCAGCGCTGCGTGCCGGCGACCGTCGCGCGCTGGCCCGCGCCATCACCCTGGTCGAGTCCGCGCGGCGCGAGGACCAGGCGCCGGCCAACCGGCTGCTGGCACTGCTGGCGCCCCATGCGGGGCGGTCGATCCGCATCGGCGTATCCGGCGTCCCCGGGGTGGGCAAGTCGACCTTCATCGAAGCGCTCGGCAACCATGTCATCGACCAGGGCCACAAGGTAGCCGTGCTGGCCGTGGACCCCTCCTCGGCCATCAGCGGCGGCTCGATCCTCGGCGACAAGACCCGCATGGAGAAGCTCGGGCGCAGGATCGAGGCCTTCATCCGGCCCTCGCCCGCCGGCCGCACCCTGGGCGGCGTCACGCGCCACACGCGCGAAGCCATGCTGGTCAGCGAGGCCGCCGGCTTCGACGTGATCCTGGTGGAGACCGTCGGTGTCGGCCAGTCGGAAACCGCGGTGGCGGAGATGACCGACATGTTCCTGCTGCTGCTGCTGCCCGGCGGTGGCGACGAACTCCAGGGCATCAAGCGCGGCATCATGGAGCGCGCCGACCTGGTGCTGGTCAACAAATGCGATGGCGACCTGCAGGCCGCCGCGCAGCGTGCCGCCGCCGACTACCGCAACGCGCTGCGCCTGCTGCAGCGGCGCGCGGCCAGCTGGCAGGTCCCGGTCCAGGCCTGCTCGGCGCGCGACGGCGCCGGCATCGCCGAGGCCTGGGAGACCATCGGCCGCTTCCGTGCCGCGGTGACCGCCAGCGGTGACTTCGCCGCCAACCGTGCCGCACAGGCCCGCGCCTGGCTGTGGAGCGAGATGGCGGAGACCCTGATCGACGCCCTGCGCGCCGACCGCACCATGCAGGGCAAGCTCGACGCCATCGAGGCCGCCGTCGCCGCGGGCAGTGCTGCGCCGCGGGTCGCCGCCGCAGAACTCGTCGACATCTTCCTCAGGTCCGGAAAGGCCCAATCGTGATCGGCAAACTCAACCACGTGGCCATCGTCGTCCCCGACCTCGCGGCGGCCACGGCCCTGTACCGTGACACCCTCGGGGCACGCGTGTCTGCACCACTACCACTGCCGGAGCACGGCGTGACCACGGTGTTCGTCGAACTGCCGAACACCAAGATCGAGCTGCTGCATCCGCTGGGCGCGGGCTCGCCCATCCGCAGGTTCCTCGACGCCAACCCTGCCGGCGGCATCCATCACCTCTGCTACGAGGTCAGCGACATATACGCGGCCCGGGACCAGCTGCGCGCCGCCGGCGCCCGCGTACTGGGCGATGGCGAGCCGAAGACCGGCGCCCATGGCAAGCCGGTGCTGTTCCTGCATCCGAAGGATTTCTGCGGCACGCTGCTCGAGATCGAGCAGGCCGGCTAGATTCAGCCGGCGAACTGCGCCGCTGCCGCGCGCAGCGTGGCGCTGTTTATGGCCGCCGCGTACTGCGCCTCGTAGCCTGCGCCCTTCAGCGTCTTGCGCACGATGCTCTCGAGGTTGGGCCGCTTTTCACCGGGCCCCTCGCCGCTGCCGATGCCACCGCCGAACTCGATCATGTGGCTGATGCCCTGCTGCATGGCGGTCGCCAGGCAGCCCACCCAGTTCACCGGATTGAAGAGCTGGAAGAACAGCCGGGTGCGGATCGCCCCGGCCTCGGGCTCGTGCACGCCCGCGCTGTAGTTGGAGAGCACGCCGGCGGCCGGCGGCGCAAATGGCGTGGCATCCAGCGTCTCGCGGAAGCGGCGCGCCGCCTCCACCATCAGGTAGGTGTGGAAGGCGCCTTCGGTGGCGAGCCGTACCGGGCGCCTGCGGGGATTGATGCGCTCCATCTCGGTGGCCAGCGTCTCGAGGTCGGCGTCGCGCCCGCCGACCACCGTCTGCTCGGGCAGGTTGATGCTCGCCACCTGGCAGTAGTGCCGGTCGGCGATGGCGCGCGCGGCGGCGGCATCGAGCCCGAGCGCCAGCATGCCGCCCTCGCCATGCTCGCCCATCAGCTCCCCGCGCCGGCGCACCAGCCGCAGGCCGTCGGCAAGCCCCAGGCTGCCGGTCGCCACCAGCGCGGTGTACTCGCCGAGGCTGTGCCCGGCTGCCAGCGCCGGCAGCAGCGGCTGGCCCACCAGTTCGCGGAACACCCGCAGGCAGGCCACCTCGTGGGTGAGCAGCGCTGGCTGGGTGTTGCGCGTCAGGCCGATCTCGTTGTCCGGGTCCTCGAAGGACAGGCGGGCCATGTCGAAGCCGAGGGCCTCGCTGGCCTCGGCATAGGTCTCGCGCGCGACGCCGAACTCCGCGCAGAGGTCGCTGCCCATCCCGCGGTACTGCGAGCCCTGCCCCGGGAACACGAACATGATGCGCCGCTCGGCCATGGAACCACCTCGGTGATGACAGGGCGCAGAGAATAGCAAAACCGGGGCGCTGCGAGCCGCTGCCCGCAGCGCCCCCGCGACCGGATCAGGCGTTCTCCAGCAGGCTGCGCAGCATCCACGCGGTCTTCTCGTGGATCTGCATGCGCTGGGTCAGCAGGTCGGCCGTCGGCTCGTCGCCTGCCTTGTCCACCAGCGGGAACAGCTTGCGTGCCGTGCGCACCACCGTCTCCTGGCCCGCCACCAGGTCGCGGATCATGTCCTCGGCAGCCGGTACGCCGGTCTGCTCCTCGATCGAGGTCAGCCTGGCGAAGGCCTTGTAGGACCCCGGGGCCGGGTAGCCCAGGGCACGGATGCGCTCGGCGATGACATCCACCGCCAGTGCCAGTTCGGTGTACTGCGCCTCGAACATGAGGTGCAGGGTGTTGAACATGGGCCCGGTGACGTTCCAGTGGTAGTTGTGCGTCTTCAGGTACAGCGTGTAGCTGTCGGCCAGCAGCTTGCCGAGTCCCTCCGCGATCGCCTTGCGGTCCTTGTCCTTGATGCCGATGTCGATTGCCACGGGATTCTCCTCTGGTTTTCCACCGTCCTATCCTAGCCCGTCCCCGGAATCATTCCAGTAGAATGTTGCGATCGGATTGTTCGCCTTTCTGGATGAACCATGGCCCGCGCGAGGAACCAGGCAGCCAGGCCCCGCCACCTGCCGACGGTGCGCCAGCTGCGCTACTTCGTCACCCTGGAGCGCCTCGGGCACTTCGGCCGGGCGGCGGCGGCCTGCTGCGTCTCGCAGTCCGCCTTCAGCGTCGCCATCCGCGAACTCGAGACCCTGCTCGGCGTCAGCCTGGTCGAGCGCAGCAACCGGCGCGTCACCATCACCCCCAGCGGCCACGACATCGCCACCCAGGCCCGGCTCTGCCTCGGGGACATCGAGAGCCTGGTGGAGATGGCGCAGGAGCGCCGGCAGGCGCTGAGCGGCCCGCTGCGCCTGGGCGTGATCCCCACCATCGCGCCGTTCCTGCTGCCCGCGGCCCTGCCGCGGCTGCGACGCAAGTTCCCGGCACTGCAGCTGTTCATCCGCGAGGGGCTGACCGGCACGCTGCTCGATGAACTGGCACAGGGCACGCTGGACCTGCTGCTGGTCGCCCTGCCCCACGAGCTGCCCGGCACCGAGGTCATGCCGCTGTTCCACGAACGCTTCCTGCTCGCCTGCCGCGAGGACACGCGCCTCACCGACCCGCAGCACTTCCTGGTGAACCGGCTGGCCCCGGAGTCGATCCTGCTGCTCGAGGAAGGCCACTGCATGCGCGACCACGCGCTGGCCGCCTGCCGCCTGCGCAGCCGCGGCCGGGTCAGCCCGTTCGCCGCCTCGAGCCTGCACACCCTGCTGGAGATGGTGGACGGCGATCTCGGCATCAGCTTCGTGCCGGAGATGGCGGTGGGCTCGGCCCTGCTCCGGCACACCCGCGTGCGCACCTGGCCGCTGCCCGGCGGGGCGGGCCGCGAGATCGCCCTGTGCTGGCGCCGCCGCTCGGCCCGCGGCGCGGATTTCCGCCAGCTCGGCGAGCTGTTTCGCCAGGCCCGGCCACAGGCCGGCTGAAAACGGCGCGCGGGCCCGCCTCAGCCGCTGCAGAGCTCCGCCGCCTCGCGCAGCAGGCGCTCGCGGCGTGCGGCCGGCAGCCGCAGCACATCGAGTGCCGCGGGCCGCTCCAGCACGTCAAGGGCCAGCACTAGGCCCTGCTCGAGCAGGCGCGTCTTCTCCGCCCGGGCCAGCCCCGCGAGGCAGGTCAGCGGATGCAGCCCGGACCGGTCGATACGCTCACGCAGGCTGCCGCCCGCCGGCTGGTCCCAGCCCACCAGGTTCAGGCCGACACACTGGCCATAGCGCAACGCATCGCTGCTGAAGCGCGTGTTGGTCACCAGCCAGCCCTGGTGGAAGCGCGCGCCGTTGCCCGGCTGCTGCTGCCAGCGCTGTGCCACGTCGGTGAAGCGCGCCTGGATGTACAGCGGGATCTTCACGTCGCAGACCCGGCCCGCAACATTGTGGTACTTGCACTCCACCAGGAAGTGCTGGTGCTCGCGGTCGGCGATGACGTCGACCTCATGGCGGACGCAGCGGCCCTCGACCATGACCCGCAGCTGCACGCTGTAGCCCTCGTGCCGGAGGATGCGGGCCACGAAATCCTCGAACGGGAAGCCCGATGGCCCCAGGTCGAGGATGGCCTGCTTCAGCCGGTAGCGTCCTGCCACCCGCCGGGACCGCCGATGCAGCAGGCGGAAGGCCATCTTGTACAGGCGCCGCGTGGTGATGCCCGGCTCCAGTTCCGGCTGGATGGCTGCGGCGATTGCGGCACTCATGTCCGGCGTGGCGCCCGCGCGCTCCAGGGAACGGCGCAGCTTCGAGACATCGTATGGCACCCGCTCACCGTTGGCCTTGGTCACCAGCAATGGGTTTCCGGGGGACATCGCCGGCAAGTTATCAGGCCTCAGCCGGACTGCGCCAGCGCCAGCACCGCAGCCGGCGCGAGGCCGCGGGCACGCAGCCCGGCGAGCTGCAGGTCCTGGTCGCGCTTGGCGAGGCGCCGCCCGCCGGCATCGCGCAGCAGCCGATGGTGGTGGTAGCGCGGGACATCGAGGCCGAGCACGGCCTGCAGCAGGCGCTGCACATGGGTGGCGGCGAACAGGTCCTCGCCGCGGGTCACCAGCGTCACGCCCTGGAAGTGATCGTCCAGCACCACGGCCAGGTGATAGCTGACGCCGACGTCCCTGCGCCCGAGCACGATGTCACCACAGGCGAGCGGCGCCACCGGCTGGCGGCCGGACTCACCGGCCGGCCCGCGCCCGGTTTCCTCGAACCAGAGCTCGCGCCCGCCCAGCACCGCCAGGCAGGCCGCCGCATCGAGCCGCCAGGCATGCGGCTCGCCGGCTGCCAGCCGCCGTTGCCGCTGCCCGGCCGGCAGGCCGCGACAGGTACCCGGGTACAGCGGACCCTCCGGACCCTGTGGCGCCGCGGGCATGGCGGCGATTTCCGCGGCGATCTCCGCCCGCGTGCAGAAGCAGGGATAGGCCAGGCCGCGTTGCGCGAGACCGGCGAGCGCTTCACGGTACTGCGCAAGACGCGTCGACTGCAGCAGCACCGGCTGCTCCCAGTGCAGCCCGAGCCAGGCCAGGTCTTCGAAGATGCCGTCGATGAACTCCGGCCGGCAGCGTACGCTGTCGATGTCCTCGATACGCAGCAGGAAACGTCCGCCGCTCTCCTGCGCCAGGCGCGCGGCGGTCGCCGCGGCCAGCGCATGGCCCAGGTGCAGGCGGCCACTGGGACTCGGGGCGAAGCGCGTGGTCTGCGCCGCGGCCGGCGGATGCTGCCCCGGCGCGGCCATCCCTAGACCTTGCGCTGGCGCCTGGCAGCGATGGAGATCTTCGGGTACCAGGTCTGCTCGGTGCGCTTCATGCCGCGGTCGAGCTGCATGATCAGGGCGTCGACCAGAAACGGCCGCCCTTCGGCCAGCACCCGCTTGGCGCGGCGCAGGGCACGGCGCAGCTCCTCGGGCCTAGCGCAGCTCGCCGCCTCGATCTCGAAGCTGCGGGCGAGCCCGGCGAAGTCGACGGCGGGCCGGCCGAGGTAGCCGCTCACATCGCGCCACTGGTCACGGGTCTCCTGGTTGCGCCACAGCGGCGAAGCGGCCTGGATGCGGTTGCGTTCGTTGTCGTAGCTGCGGTTGTTGAGCACCAGGATGAGCACCGGGATGTCATGGCGCGCCGCAGTCCACAGGCATTCCACCTGACCGAACAGCATCGCGCCATCGCCGAGCAGGCAGGCCACCTCGCGGTCGGGCAGCGCGGTCTTCACGCCGAGCGCCGCGCCGATGCCCCAGCCGAGCGCGAAGCCGGTGGTCTGGCCGATGAGCCGCTTCCTGCCGGGCGAGAAATCCAGCCACTGGTAGGGTGTGCGATAGTCGAGCTCCGGCACCACGATGGCGTCGGCCTCCAGCACCTCTTCCAGCTCGGCGGACACCCGCTCCCAGGACATGGGACTCGCATTCCAGTGTTCCCTGGCGGCCTGCAGGCGCCGGTCATCTTCAGCGCCTGCCGCGGCGCGCGCCGCCGCCAGCCGCGGCTCGCGGATCGCCTGCAGCCGGCTCGCGGTGGCCATGCCCTGGATGGCATCGGTGAGCGACACCAGCGTCTCGCGCACGCCGGCCGCGATCGGCAGGTCCACCGGCTGGCTGATGCCGATCGCACCCGCCTCCAGCCGCGCCTGGATCACGTAGGCCTCGCGCGGCAGCGGCGCGGTGATGAAGGCCGGGTCCGGCATGGCCGCCCCGGCGTTGAAGAACACATCGGTGCCGGCACTGGCCCGCGGGAAGCCCAGGCCATGGAAGCCGGCGAACAGCGGGTGGCGGAAGGGTACGTCGCCGTAGACGCTCAGCCCCTGGGTGAAGGGCGCGCCGAGCAGCTCCGCCAGCGCGAGAAACTCGGCGTTGGCCCCCGCCCGCGTCACCTCGCCACCGGCGCAGAGCAGTGGCCGTCGCGCCTCGAGCAGCGCGCGCGCCGCCGCCTCGATGAGCTCCGCCTTCGGCTGCATCGCCAGCGGTACCGCGAAGCGCTCCTGCGGATAGATGACCTGCTCGACGTCACGCGCCGCCAGTACCTCGTTCGGCAGGCGGATGTGCACCGGGCCGCCCGGCGGCGTCTGCGAGACGCGGATGGCGCGGCGGGTCATTTCGCTGATCTGGCTGGTCTGGTTGACCTGCCAGCGCCAGCGGGTGAACTCCGCCACCGGCGCCAGCCAGTCATCCATCTGCTCGAAGCCGTCGCGCCCCGGCACCTCGTTTCCCGGGCCATCGGAAAACACGGCGATGGCCGAGCGGTCCTTCCAGGCGTTGTAGAGGTTGTTGAGCGTGCTCGGTACCGCCACGCCCGGCACGAACAGCGCTGCCGGCCGCAGGCTCGCCAGTTCGAAGCCCTGCGCCATGCTGGTGGCCTGCGATTCGGCGACCGAGAGGATCAGGCGCACGTCGGGCCGCAGCGTGAGGGCGTCGAAGAACGGCGACATGCCGGTGGCCGTGGTGCCGAAGACATCGCGGATACCCGCCGCGCGCAGCGTCTCGACGAACACCTCCGCGCCGGTGCCCTTCATGCGCGTGCCGGCCGCGGGCAGCGGCAGCGGCAGCGCCACGCCCGGATCGAGCGCACCGGCCACGGCATCGATGGCCGGTGCCGAGAACCCGAGCGCCGCGAGTCCCAGCGTGAAATCCCGCCGCGAGATCTCGCTGTCGACGAAGCGCTTGACGAGCCCGCGCATCTTCAGGTTCCTTCCACGACAGCCGCGCGCGCCTTGCCCCGCACATCGCGGCGCCAGGCTGCGAATGCGGCAGCGAACACCAGCAGGTTGACGCATCCCATGAGCACGAAGGGCGCATGCGGCCCGACCGCATCGAAGAGCTGGCCGCCAGCCACCGTCAGCAGGATCTGGCCGCTGGATCCGGCCAGGGTGAAGGTGCCGAGCACCGCGCCCCGATCCTCCGCCGGCGCCTCCTGGCCGATCAGCGTCCCGGCGCTGACCACGGCGCTGGCCTCGCCGAGGCCGGCGACGATCACCGCGATGATCATGGCGCTGCCGAGCGCGTCATCCACCAGCCCCAGGGCCAGATAGCCGGCTGCAGCCGCGGCGAAGGCGAGCGCCACGCCGGCCATGCGTGGCAGGCGGTCCAGCAGCAGCCCCATGCCGAAGGACCAGAGCAGCCCCACCGACTGCGAGATGCCGAACACCATGCCGGCGCGCGCCGTCGCCGCGCTGACGCTCATGCCGGAGGCGATGCCGGCCTGCACGATCCACAGCGACAGGAAGGTGGTGATGACCGTCAGGTCGCTGCGCGCCGCGAAGGCCGTCAGGTAGCCGAGCGCCACGCGCGGGTTGGCGCGGCCGATGGCGACACCGCGCAGCGTCAGCCGCAGCGGGTTCTCACGGCCCCGCGTGCCCGCCTGTGCCGGCGCCCGCAACCCGGAGCGCATCAGCCAGGCCAGCAGCAATGCCGCCAGCGCCAGCGTCCAGAAGCTCAGCCGCAGCGCCATGACCTCGCTGAAGCCGCTGCTGGCGAACACCAGCGGCAGCTTGGCCAGCACCGTCGCGGTGACCACCACCCCCATGCCGTTGCACACGCCCACCGCGCCCATCCAGCGCCCGCGCGAACGCTCGGCGACGTACTCCGCGATCGAGGTCGACAGCATGACGATGGCGGCGGCCATGCCGACCGCGTAGACCAGCCGCAGCGCCACCAGCCAGCCGACCGACGGCGCCAGCGGGTACACCGCGAAGCCGAAGGCCATGATGGCGAGGCCGACAATGAGCACCGGCCGGCGCCCGACGCGGTCCGACCAGGCGCCGACCCCGGCGCCGAGCAGCACCACGGTGATTTCGCTGAGCGAGACCAGCAGGCCCGAGAGCGCACCCTGCTCGTCCACCGGGATGCCGAGCACATGGAACAGGTAGGGGTTGACGAAACTCAGGAAGGTGACGAGGCCGATGGTGCTGAAGGTGCCGAAGAGCAGCGTCGCGGCGTTGCCGCGGGTGGTACCCGCGGAGAGATGGAAGGGACCGAGGCGCACTGGCGCAGGGTCCCGCGGCCCGGCCTGTCCGTTGTCCATCAAGGCTTCTCCCCTGCCACCTCGCCGCAGTCTGTCCCGGGGGCGGTGTCCCGGGCAAGCGGCAGGGTGTCGCACGGATCCCTAAACAAACTGCTGGCGGCCGCCACGGCAGTTGCTACAATCCCGACAGGTCCGGGCTGGCAGCCCATGCCGGTCCACCACCAGTCCCTGGGGAGGGAGAGCGCTGTCGCGGGGGGATCGCGGGCGCCAGGGTCGGGAAGACCGGCAGCCGCCGGTCTTCCCGGCCAGATTCACCGGCTGGCGGGCCGCCGCCAGCATCCAGACGCCAGCCATCAGCCGGCCGTGTATCCCGGCAGCGCCTTCAGCTCGAGGAATGCCTCCAGCCCGAACTCGCCCCACTCGCGGCCATTGCCCGATTGCCGGTAGCCGCCGAAGGGCGCGTGCAGGTTCATCGGCGCCTCGTTCAGGTGCACCATGCCGGCGCGCAACTGCCCGGCGACCCGCCGCAGCTGCTCGAGGTCGCTGCCGGAGACGTAGGCCGCCAGCCCATAGGGGCTGTCGTTGGCGATGCGCAGGGCCTCGGCCTCGTCCGCGTAGGGCATGATCGCCAGCACCGGGCCGAAGATTTCCTCGCGCGCGATGGTCATGCCGGGATCCACGCCGGCGAAGATCGTCGGCCGCACGTAGAAGCCGCGCTCCAGGCCGGGCGGGTGGCCGGTACCGCCCAGCACCAGCTCGGCACCTTCGTCGATGCCCGACTGGATCAGGCGCTGGATGCGCTGGTACTGGCCGCGGCTGATGACGGGCCCGAGATCCGTGGCCGGGTCGGCCGGATCCCCGCAGCGCAGGGCGGCAGCGGCCTGGCAGGCAATCGCCACCGCCCGTGCCTGCAGCGCCTGCGGCACCAGCAGGCGCGTCGGCGCGTTGCAGGACTGGCCGCTGTTCTCGAAGCACTCGCGCAGGCCCCAGGTGACGGCCCGCTCGAGGACGGCGGCATCGAGAATCAGGTTTGGCGACTTGCCGCCGAGTTCCTGGTGCACGCGCTTGACGCTGTCCGCCGCCGCCTTCGCGACCGCGATGCCACCGCGCGTGGAACCGGTGAACGAGACCATGTCGACCCCTGGATGCGCCGCGAGCGCCTGCCCGGTCAGCGGACCATCGCCCGGCACCAGGTTGAAAACGCCGGGCGGCACCCCGGCCTCGTGCAGAATCTCGGTGAACACGACCGCCGACAGCGGCGCGAGTTCGCTCGGCTTGAGGACCATGGTGCAGCCGGCACCGAGCGCCGGCGCCACCTTGCAGGCAATCTGGTTGAGCGGCCAGTTCCAGGGCGTGATCAGTCCGCAGACGCCGATGGGCTCGCGCAGCAGGCGCAGCCGGCCGCGATCCTCGACGAAGGGGTAGCGCCCCAGCACCTCGACCATCGCCTGCATGTGGCCCGCGCCGAGCCGCGCCTGCGAGCGTCGGGCGAAGCTGATCGGCGCCCCGAGCTCCGCGCAGATCGCCCGCGCCAGGTCCTCGCGCCGGCGCTCGCAGAGCATGGCAATGCGGCCGAGCAGGGCCTGGCGCTCGGCGACGCTGCTGCGGGCAAAGGCCGGGAAGGCCTCCCTTGCGGCGGCCACCGCGCGATCGATGTCCACCGGACCGCCCAGCGTGATGCTGCCGACCCGCTCGCCGCTGGCCGGGTTGGTCAGCGGAAACTCGCGCGGCGCCAGCGGTTCGACCCAGCGGCCACCGATATAAAAGCGCCGATGATCCTGCACGCACGGTTCCTCTGGCCGGGCATGCATTGTATCTTGCGCCCTCCGCCGGGCGCCCTGGACCGCGCATGAACCGCCATCGACTCCTGCTGCTGGTGCTGCTGGCCACGGTCGCGCTGGCCTGGGTGACGCTGGATGCCGGCCAGTACCTCGGCATCGGAGCGCTGCAGCAGCACTACGTCGCGCTGCGCGCCCTGGCAGACGCCCATCCGGTGGCGGCGCCGCTGCTGTATTCCCTGGCCTACATCGGCATCGCGGCCACCGGCATTCCCGGCGGCGCGTTGACCTGCACGCTGGCGGGCGGAGCGCTGTTCGGCCTCGCCTGGGGCAGCGTGCTGGTGTCCTTCGCCAGCAGCGCCGGCGCCACCCTGGCCTGCGCGATTTCCCGTTTCCTGCTGCGCGACCCCGTGGAGCGCTGGTTCCCCGCAGCGGTGGCCCGCGCCGATGCCGGCGTCCGCAGCGATGGTGCCTGGTACCTGCTCGCCCTGCGGCTGGCCACCGTCGTGCCCTACTGGCTCATCAACCTTGCCATGGGCCTGACCCGGTTGCCGCTGCGGACGTTCTACTGGGTCAGCCAGGTCGGCATGCTGCCGTCAACATTTCTGTTCGTGAATGCCGGCGTGCAGCTGGCCCGGGTCGGCAGCGTCGCCGACCTGCTGTCGCCGGGCCTGGTGCTGTCCCTGGTCCTGCTGGGCCTGTTCCCGCTGGTCGCGCGCCGACTCGCCGGCTCGGTGCTGGCCTGGCAACGTCGGGCCGGCTGACCGGCGCCGGTCGGCCCTTCAGAAACAAATTGTTACAGTGGCTGCTTCAGTGCCATGGCATGGTGGCGCGCAAACCTGAGGGCGATTGTCTCCCATGAGCACTGCCGGCGAACCGGTCATCACCATCCGCGGCATCGGCCGCAGCTACGCCATGGGCGATGCCGTGGTGCATGCCCTGCGCGGCGTGGACCTGGACGTGGCCCGCGGAGAATACGTCGCCATCATGGGCCCCTCGGGATCGGGCAAGTCGACGCTGATGAACATCATCGGCTGCCTCGACCGCCCGGATACCGGCGAGTACACGCTCAACGGCAGGCAGGTTGCGCGGATGGGGGACAGTGAACTCGCCCATGTGCGCAACCGCGAAATCGGCTTCGTGTTCCAGACCTTCAACCTGCTGCAGCGGGCCACGGCGCTGCGCAACGTGGAACTGCCGCTGGTCTATGCCGGCGTCGGCCGGCACGAGCGGCATGAGCGCGCCAGCGCGGCGCTGGTCCGGGTGGGCCTGGCCGAGCGCATGCACCACCGGCCCAACGAACTGTCCGGCGGCCAGCGCCAGCGGGTGGCCATCGCCCGCGCGCTGATCAACCGGCCGAGCATCCTGCTGGCGGACGAACCCACCGGCAACCTGGATTCCCACACCGCCACCGAGATCCTCGCCACCTTCGACGAGCTGCACGCGGCCGGCAACACCATCGTGCTGGTCACCCACGACGACGAGGTGGCGCACCGCGCGCGGCGCATCATCAGGCTCAGAGACGGAAAGATCGAGACGGACATTGCCCATGCATGACACCAGACCCCTGCTCATCGTCGCGGCTGCCTGTGGCGCGCTGCTCCTTGCCGGCTGCGGCTCCAAGGACAAGGACACCGGGCCGAAGTACGGCACCGAGACCGTCGGCCGGCGCGACATCGTCGTCGCCGTCGAGGCCGCCGGCACCGTGGAGCCGCTGCTGACCGTGGAGATCAAGTCCAAGGCATCCGGCGAGGTGCTGAAGGTCAACGGCGAGACCGGGCAGCTGATCCAGGCCGGCACCCTGCTGGTGCAGATCGACAAGCGCACGCCGCGCAACCTGCTCTCCCAGGCGCAGGCGTCGCTGGAGGCGGCCATCGCCCGGCGTAACATCGCCCAGACCCAGGAGGCGCGCTCGCGGCAGCTGGTGCAGTCGCGCACCATCAACGAGGTGGACTACGAGAAATCCCAGCTGGAGCTGGCGAATGCCAAAGCCGATGTGGTCAGCGCCCAGGTCGCGGTGGAAAACGCCCGCATCACGCTCGACGACACCGACGTGCGCGCGCCCATCACCGGCACCATCATCGAGAAGCTGGTGGAGACCGGCCAGGTGATTTCCTCGCCCATGAAGGACTTCGGCGGCGGCACCTCGCTGATGAAGATGGCCGACCTGACCACGGTGCAGGTCCGCGCGCTGGTGGACGAGACCGACGTCGGCAAGATCGAGCCGGGCAAGCCGGTCACCGTCAGGGTCACCGCCTACCCGAACCAGCCGTTCCCCGGCGAGGTCTACAAGATCGAGCCGCAGGCGAAGCAGGACCAGAGCGTCACCACCTTCGCGGTGCTGATCCGCCTGCCCAACCCGCAGGGCCTGCTGCGCCCGGGCATGAACGCCGACGTCGAGATCAAGGTCGCCGAGCGCCGCAACGTACTGGCAGTGCCCACGGTGGCGCTGCGCACACCCCGGGAGATCGGCACCGATGCCGCCGCCATGGGCCTCGACGCGGCGGCGGTACGCCAGCAGCTCGGCGACGGCCTGGCGAAGGCCAGCGGCCAGGGCGCCAACGCCGACGGCTACGAGTACGGCGGCCACTACTGGACCTTCGTCAGGCGCGACGGCAAGCCGGTCGCGGTCAACGTGGAAACCGGCATCACCGACCTGGAGTTCAGCGAAGTGCTGGTCGGGCTCGACGAAGGCGATGCGGTGTTCATGCTGCCGAGCACCGGCCTGCTGGAGCAGCAGGCACGCGGCCAGGAGATGATGCGCCGCTTCAGCGTCATGCCCACCGGCGGCGCGAAGAAGCCGGACAGCAAGGGCCGCGGGGACGCGAAGAATGGCGCGGCTGGCCAAGGTGGCCAGGCCAGCCAGGGGGACCGGAATAGCCAGCCCGCCGCGGCCGGCAGGCCGGAGCAGCCCGCCGCGCAACCCGGCACCCGGCAGGGAGGCGGTGATGCAGCTCGGTGAACTGCTGCTGGTGGCGCTGCAGTCAGTGCGGGCCAACCTGTTCCGCTCGATGCTCACCATGCTCGGCATCATCATCGGCGTTGCCTCGGTCATCACCATGCTCGCGGTGGGCGCCGGTGCCCGCGGCGCGGTCGACAAGCAGATCGAGGCGCTCGGCGCCGGCCTGCTCAGCATCCGCCCCGGCCAGGTGTTCCAGATGGGCGTGGCCAAGGCCTCCGAGAAACTCGACATCGACGACGTCACGGCCCTGCTGACCGACGGCGCCACCGTCGCCGCGGCGGTACCCGAGCGCTCCGGCATGGAGCAGATCAAGTTCATGAACCAGAACCGCAACCTGCGCGTGGTCGGCACCACCGCCAACTTCGCGGTGGTCCAGGACTACACCATCGATGCCGGCCGGATGTTCGACGCCGCCGACGACGTCGCCAAGCGCGCGGTGGTGGTGCTCGGCGCCAAGGTGCCGCCGATGTTCGACGAGACCGCCGACTCCATCATCGGCAAGACCATCTACATCCGCGGCCTGGCCTTCCGCGTCCAGGGCGTGTTCCGCGAGAAGGGCACCACCGGCTTCCGCAACGTCGACGAGCAGGCCTGGGTGCCGCTCAACACCGGCCGCTACCGACTGTTCGGCACCACGGCGCTGGACCTGATCAGCGTCAAGCCGATGCAGGGGGTGGGCATGCAGCAGGCAATCGTCGACATCGAGCGCATCATGCGCCGCGAGCACCAGATCCGCCCGGGCCAGAACAACGACTTCAGCATCCAGGACCCGCGCCAGTTCCTCGACTTCCAGCAGACCGCGGCCAACATCTTCGCCTACCTGCTCGCCAGCATCGCCAGCGTCAGCCTGGTGGTGGGCGGCATCGGCATCATGAACATCATGCTGGTCACGGTCACCGAGCGCACGCGCGAGATCGGCATCCGCAAGGCGCTCGGTGCCACGCGCTTCAGCATCCTGGTGCAGTTCCTGATCGAGGCCATGATCATCTGCCTGCTGGGCGGCGCCATCGGCGTGCTGCTCGGGCTCGGCGTCTCCCGGCTGCTGACCGCCGTCGCCGGCTGGCAGGCCACCGTATCGCTGACCGCCATCGCCATGGCCTTCGGCTTCAGCGCGGGCGTCGGCCTGTTCTTCGGCCTCTGGCCGGCGCGCAAGGCGGCGCGGATGGACCCCATCGCGGCCCTGCGCTACGAGTGATGGCCGGCGCGATCCGGCAGCGCCCGCGGGGCACCCGGTTCATGGCCGCGGCACCAGGTGCCCAAAATGGTGCCGGTGCCCAAAATGGTGCCTGACATATTTTTCGACAGAAATGCAGCACCGTTTCTGTCGAAAAATATGTCAGGCACCATTTCGCAGGACATGACCGCCCTCACCCTCCAGATCAAGGTCAAGCCACGCAGCCGCGTCTCGTCGCTGGAGCAGGTGGACGATGGCAGCTGGGTCGCGAAACTGAAGTCGCCGCCGGTCGACGGCAAGGCGAACGCGGAGCTGATCGCGCTGGTGGCCAGGCACTTCGGCTGCCCCCGCTCCGCGGTGCGCATCAGGGCCGGAGCTTCCGGCCGCCTCAAGCTGGTGCAGGTCGAGCGCGCGTAGGCAGGCGCCTACTCCAGTACCACCAGCTCCGCCATCATGCCGATGCCGGCGTGGTTGAAGATGTGGCAGTGGAGCATCCAGCGCCCGGCCGCACCGCCGGGCCTGCCGCTGCCGGCGAGCGGGCGGTCGTGCAGGCGCACGCGGAACACCAGCTGGTGCGTGGCCGGCACGTCGATGGTGTCCATGAACTCGTTGTAGTCGTACTCGTAGACCAGCTTGCCGGTGGAATCGAGCAGCCGTACCGGCTGGAACGAGAAGCCATGCAGGTGCAGCGGGTGGTGCTGCTGGGTGCCGTTGCGGATGGTGAGCTCCAGCAGGTCGCCGACGCGCGCGTAGCGGCTGGAGGCCAGGTACGGGATGGCACGGTAGCCGCCGCCGGCACCACCCTCGAGCGCCATGCCGTGGATGCCGTCGATGGATTCGCGCAGGCCGAGCACGGTGAACAGGATGCTCTCGTCGGCGCTGCCGGGCAGTGGCACCTCGAATTTCGCCGGGTCCAGCAGGTGCGCGGTGATCGGCAGCCCGCGCAGGTCCTCCACCGGCGCCTGCACCGCCGGATGCAGGCGCAGCGGCGCGCCGGCCGCGATGGCGTAGCGCTCGCGTGCCGTCGCGCGGCCGCTGACCCGCAGCTTCAGCACCGGCGCCGAGGGCACGCCGCCATAGCCGAACGGGTATTCGGTGGTGCCGTAGTGCTGGTAGTCGCCGGTCCAGAGCGTGAGCACCTCGCCTGGCTTCGCATCGGGCACGGTGAAGACGACATCGGCGCGATCGGCGTTGGCGAGCATGATCTCGCCGGGGTCGTACTGCAGGTCGAGGCTGCCCTGGCGGCCACCCTCGAGGCGCGCGCGATCCAGCAACCCGCCCTCGCCGCCCACGCGGACCAGGCTGACGCGCTGGCCCCGGTCATCGGCGAGCCAGAGCCGGAAGTAACGGCTGACGGCCGCGTTGACCAGGCGCAGCCGCAGGCCCTGCCCGGCGCGGACCTCCACCTCCGGGGCGATGCGGCCGTTGCCGAGCACGATCTGCCCTTCGTTCACCCGGCAGGACGTCTTGCCGCCGCAGTTGCCGGGCGGCTGCACGTTGGGGATGTCGCCGGCCGCCAGCGGGCCGGGCCGCGGATGGCCGTGGCCATCGCGCGGGGTCTCGCAGAGATCCTTCGGCGTCGGGTAGGCGTTGTTGCCGGGGAAGCTGCCAAGCCCCTTCGCGGTCAGCGACCAGGGCAATGCGGGATCCGCCGGGAACGTCGCCGTGTCGTTGCTGCCCGGCGCCTTGCACACCGTGATGTCCGACAGCATCAGCGTGTGGTCCTGCCGCGGCAGCACGCCACGCGAGATCAGCGTCGCTTCGGCCGGGTCCTCCACCACGACCACGCCATACAGGCCCTTGAAGACCTGGTCGGTGGGCATCATGGCGTGCGGGTGATACCAGAAGATGCCGGGGCGCGTGACGTGGAAACGATAGGAAAAACTGCCGCCGGGCTGCACCGGATCCTGGGTGGTGGTGGTGCCGTCGTGGGCATTGTCGAGTTCGATGCCGTGGAAGTGCACGCTCACCGGCTCGGGCAGCCGGTTGGTGAAATGCGCGATGACCTCGTCGCCCACCTTCAGCCGCAGCTCGGGCCCGGGGATGGCGCCGTTGAAGGTGAAGGCGTGGGCGCTGACGCCGCCGAGGTCTACCGTGGCCGGCTCGGCCACCAGCCGCACTTCGAGAATGTGCGGATCGGGGTTCAGGTCCTCGGCCAGGCGCAGGTTGCCGGGCTCGGCGGCCAGGCTGGCCGTCGCCGAGGCCGCGAGGCAGCAGGCCGCCGCGGCGATTCGCTGGTGCATCATGGGGTCCTCCCGCTGGCCTCGAGTTCCAGGTAGCCGCCCTGCCAGGAATTGTCGTGGCCTTCCGGCACCTGGAAGGCGTCGGGTCCGGCATCGATGCGGTACTCCTGCGTCCAGAATCCCTGCGCCGCGACCACGCGGCCATCGGCATCGGTCACCACGCGCAGCAGCAGGTTGTCGAAGCCCGGCGCCTCGGAGAGGTTGCGCGCGCCCGGCGCCGGCTCCTCCGCGTTGCGCCAGACGACATTGTGGCTCGGGCAGGTGATGCCGCCACGGTTGTCGGTGCAGTGGTAGCCCTCCATCACCGCACTGGTGCGGGCGCCCGCGTTGCCGTCCATGGCACTGTCCCGCGTGTTGCCGACGCTGGCGGGCGCTGCCCAGACACCCTCGCCCTTCTGGCCGTCGGTGGTCTTCGGCGCGAGCGCGCTCGGGAAACAGTCCGTGGCGTCGGCGGTGCGGCAGATGCGCGTCGGGAAGCCCTTGCTGCCGATGACGTAGTCGAAGCCGCCCGCGGCATTGCGCGTGGCGCTCGACACCGGCGTCGGTTCCAGCCGGTGAGTGATCGCGGTCCAGGAGATCACCGCGCGCGGCGGGCGCCCGGCCGGGCCGCCGGCCAGCTCGTTGACGTTGGCGACCACCGAGCGCGCGGCGGGGCCGACCACCAGCGTGCCGGCGATGCGGTCATCGGCCGCATCGCGGGTGCCGCGGTCGTCGATGACCAGCGTGCCGGTCAGGGTCGGCGCGATGCGGTCGTCGCCGGCCACCGGCACGTATTCCGGAGCCGCATGCGGACTGCCCGGCAGGTAGTACACCGGATTCACGGTCGGCCCGACCCAGGGCAGGTCCTGGCCGGCGATCGCCGCATGCGAGCGCGCATAGCTGCAGTCGCTGAGGTAGAAGAAGATCGAGACGTGGATGCAGGCGTTCTCCTGGCTGCCGTTGAAGCTGCCCTGCACCGCCGTGGCCACCTCCCGCGCCGTGGCCGTCCCCACCCAGCCCGCGGCCACTGCCGCCACCACCGCCAGTCCTGCCGATCGCATCTGCATGACTTGTCACCCCCAGTGGTCGCAATGTTATAACGATAAGACAAAACCTGTGAAGCCGCCCCGGAGGCGCCGACCGCCATGCGCATCGACCTGATCCTGGAAGCCAATTCCTCCCCTGAACGCATCGCCGAACTCGGCCGGCTCGCCGAGCAGCACGGGCTCGGCGGCATCTGGGTCTCCGGCATGCTCGATGCCCGCGATCCCTTCATGTGCTTCACCGAGGCGGCCCGCAGCACGCAGCGCCTGCGCATGGGGCCGATCGCCGTCAGCCCCTTCGAGCTGCATCCGCTGAAGATGGCGACCTCGCTGCTGACGCTGAACGAGGCCTGTGGCGGGCGCGCGCAGATCGTCGTCGGCGGTGGCGGCGGCACCATGACGGCGATGGCGCTGCAGCCCACGCGCCGGGTGCGCGCGGTGCGCGAGACCCTGGAGATCCTCAGGCTCGCCAGCCAGGGTCGCCAGGTCAGCTACGAAGGCGAGATCTTCAAGCTGCGCCGCTACAACCCCTCCTGGGCCCGCAGCGCACCGCCGGTGGTCTACGCCGGCGCCAACCGCGACAGCATGCAGCGCATGGCGGCGCGCCACGCCGACGGCATCATGCTCTCGGACAAGATCGTGCCGCAGGTGCGCGAGGCGCGCGAAGTGATCGACCCGGTGCTGGCGGAGGCCGGGCGCGACCGCAATGCCTTCCGCCTGACCAATTTCTGGGCCTGGCACGTCAAGGAAACCCGCGAGGAAGCCGAGCGCGAGGCGCGCATCTGGCTGGCGCTGCGCGGCGTGCTGCTGCGGCGCAATCACCACTACTTCATGAACGAGGCCGACATGGACCTGGTCGACAAGACACGTCCCGCCTTCTTCGACGCGCTGCGCCGGCGCAGCCCGGACATTGCCGGCGTGCCCGACCGGGTGGTGAAGCTGCTGGTGGAGAACCTCACCTCCTGCGCCGCGCTCGACGAACTCGACAAGGAGATCGACCGCCTGCGGCAGTTCCAGGCTGCAGGCCTCACGGAGATCGCGCTGCGCATCTACGAGAAGCCGGAGGAAACCATCCGCGTGCTCGGCGAACGGGTGGTGCCGGCGCTGCGCTGATCGCGACCGAGCCGACGCCACGCAGTCATCCAGCATCCGTCCCAGGAGATCCCATGAAGCTCTATTTCAGCCCCGGCGCCTGCTCGCTCGCCCCGCACATCGTGCTGCACGAGGCCGGGATCGCTTTCCAGGCGGTGAAGACCAACACCCGCGAGCGCAGCACCAGCGACGGCTCGGACTTCCTGCGGGTCAATCCCAAGGGCTACGTGCCGGCGCTGCTGCTCGACAACGGCGAGTCGCTCACCGAGTGCCCGGCCATCCTCCAGTACCTCGCCGACCTGCGGCCGGAGTCCGGGCTGCTGCCGCCGGCGCGGAGCATGGACCACTACCGCGTGCTCGAGTGGGTGGCCTTCGTCGCCACCGAGCTGCACAAGGGCTTCGGGCCGATCTTCCGGCCGGGCACGCCCGATGACCTCAAGGCCAGCACCCGCGAGCGGGTCGCCGGGCGGCTCGACTACAGCTCGCGGCAGCTCGAGGGCCGCGCCTTCGCCGTCGGCACGCAGTTCACCATCGCCGACGCCTATCTCTACGTCGTGCTCGGCTGGATGAAACCCGCCGGCCTCGACCGCGAGCGCTGGCCGGTGCTGCGCGACTACCACGCGCGCATCGGCGCCAGGCCCGCAGTGAAGGCCGCGCGCCAGGCGGAGGGATTGCCGGCCTGAGCGGCCCGGCGTTGCACAACGCAAGCGCTGCTCCCGACTTTGTACGTTCGCCCATCCCCTAGCCCCTGAACATTCCCGCCGCCCACCACCCAGCTGTCCTCACGGGCATGCATGGCCTGTGGAGACGGGGATCCTGGCGCTGGTTGACGCATGTCTTTGCTGCGCTACAGTACTTACCGGCGACTGGCCAAGCGATATCTGCAGCCAGTAGCACGGGGAGGAGCACCCGCGTTGCGTATGCGGGACTTCTGGCAATTTTCATTTGTATTTGTATCGGGGAGACTTCATGCCTCAAGCCAAATCTCGCGATGCGCTGGCAGCCCTTGCCGGCGCTTCAGTCATGGTCATTGCTGGTTGTGCCACGATCATCACCGGCACCGATCAGTCGATGACCTTCAACAGCGAGCCCGAAGGGGCTACGGTCATCGTTGCCGGCAAGACACTCGGCAAGACCCCGATAACGGTACAGGTCCCCAAAGACAAGAACATGTCTCTCACCTTTGAAAAGGAAGGTTACAAGTCTTTCACCACCCAGCTCTCGACGACCTTGCAGGGATGGTTCTGGGGAAACATTGTCATTGGCGGTTTTCTCGGATCGACAACGGATGGGATCTCCGGAGCCATGCACCAGTATTCGCCAGACCAGTACTTCGTAACGCTGGCGTCAGACAAGCCCTACGGGGTGGCTGATGTCACCAGCAGCCGGAGAATCAAGGAACTGTTTGTGGCATTTGGAAGCGATATCCGGGCCCAGCTGGTCGCTGGTGATGGCGAAACATTGAACCAGGTCATCAACCTGCTTGACTCCAACCCTGCTTCGAAGCAGATGGTTGTGGGCGTTCTCAGGAAGTTCGCTGCAGAAACCGCAGACGACCTGGAGCTGGCCAAAAAGGCAATCGATTTTTACGAGCCGGATCGTCGCTAGCTTCGTCACAAGGCCGCGCGCTAGGCAGAGGGATTGCCAGCCTGAGCCCTGCGGCCGCTCCGTGATCCGGACCCCGGTGGAGTGTCAGCCTGCTTGCGGCGGACGCCGGTCCGCAGCGCGGCCGGCAGGCTTGACGCCAATGACGCTGCCGTTCACGCGGTTCAGGAGCATGGGCACCCGGTGGCTGGCAAGATATTCGTCCACCGCCTTGCGTGCCCCCATCCAGTCACCGTAGTCGTCGATGATCAGCACGCCACCGGTCACCAGCCGGGGGGATTCGTACCAGTCGGTGTCGCGGAAAATAAGTCAGGCACCATTTATTCCGAGCGGCCCGGCAATCTTCAGCGCAGCGCCCGCGTCAGAAACGGCAGGCTGACATCCATCCGGTAGTCGATGTCGGAGTGGTTGTCGTCGAACTCCTCGTAGACGTGGCGGATGCCGGCCGCGCTGAGCCGCTGCGACAGCTGCCGGCTGCCGTAGTGGATGTGGTACTGGTCGCGCCAGCCGCAGTCGATGTAGATGCCGCGCAGGGAACGCAGCGCGTCGCGGTGGCGGCTGACGAGGTTGACGGGATCGTGGCGCAGCCAGCGTGCCCAGCGCGCCTCGATGAGTTCGCCGGATTCGAGGTTGAACGGCAGGCGGAAGCCGAGCGGCGCGCGCGGATCGGGGTCGTAGGTCGCGGCCATGCAGAGGTTCATGATGCAGTGGCCCTCGGCGCTGGAGAGCTTCTCCTTCTTCCACACCGCTTCGAGGAAGCGCCGGACGCGGCCGTCGTCGCGGCCTGCAGCCAGGCCGGCGCGGGCGGCCTCGCGCGCCGCCGCATAGGCGCCCGGGCGTCGCGCAGGCCGGCGGTAGCGGGCGAGCTCGTTCAGCGTGTTCGGCCAGTCGCAGCGGTAGATGAACTCGAAGCCGGCATCGCCGGAGTGATCCGCCACCGCGCCCCAGACGCTCGCGTACTTCATGCCGTGGATGATGACGCCGTAGCCACCCGAGGACTTGCCGAAGCAGCCGCGGTGCTCGCGCCCGGCGCGGGTGCGGAACTCGCGGTCGACGAAGGGCACGATCTCGCGCGTCAGGTAATCGGCGTAGCGGCCGATGGCGCTGGAGTTGACGTACTGGTTGCCGCCGAGAGCGGTGAAGCAGTCGGGGAACACGATGATCGCCGGCGCCATGCGGCCCTCGCCGATGAGCCTTGCGGCGCGCTCCGGCAGGTTGTCGCCGAAGGGCTTCCAGTTGGCATGCGAGAGCCCCGTGCCAGTGAAGCCGACGAAGTCGTAGAGCACCGGGAAGCGCCGGCGCGCCGGCCCCCGGTGGTACTGCGGCGGCAGCCAGACCCCGAGGCGGCGGCAGTGCGGATCGCCGAGCGGATTGTCCCTGAGGATGCGCGAGTCGTGCTCGAGCACGACCAGCGTGCCCTCGGCATGTTTCGGGCGCTTGATGGCCATCGTGCGTTCTCCTGCGGGTGGGCGCCGGGCCTCAGGCCAGCCGGTCGAGGCCGCTGGCCAGGGCGCGCGTGAGCAGCCCGAGCTCGTCGGGGCTGATGATGTAGGGCGGCATCAGGTAGACCAGGTTGCCGAAGGGGCGGATCCAGGCGCCGGCCTCGACGAAATGCCGCTGCAGCGCCGCCACCGGCACCGGCTGGCGCGTCTGCACCACGCCGATGGCGCCGAGCACACGCAGCTCTGCCACCGCCGGATGCGTGGCGAGCGGCGCGAGCTCCGCCAGCAGCTGCTGCTCGATCCCGGTCACCCGTGCCTGCCAGGGGCTGGCGAGCAGCAGGTCGATGCTGCGCGCGGCCACCGCGCAGGCCAGCGGGTTGGCCATGAAGGTCGGCCCGTGCATCAGCACGCCGCCATCGGCGGAGATGCCGCGGGCGACGCGCGCGGTGGCCAGCGTCGCGGCCAGCGTCAGGTAGCCGCCGGTCAGTGCCTTGCCGAGGCAGAGGATGTCGGGGCTGATGCCCGCATGCTCGCAGGCGAACAGCCGGCCGCTGCGGCCGAAGCCGGTGGCGATCTCGTCGGCGATCAGCAGCACCTCGTGGCGCCGGCAGAGCGCGGCGACGCCGGCCAGGTAGTCCGCGGAGTAGAACCACATGCCCCCCGCGCCCTGCACGATGGGCTCGAGGATCACCGCGGCCAGCTCGCCGGCATGCGCGCTGATCAGCGCCTCGAAGGTCTCGAGGTCGCCCGCCTGCAGCGGCTCGCCAAACCGGCTGCGCGGGCGCGGCGCAAACAGGTGGCGCGGCAGCAGCGGCGTGAAGCGCTCGTGCATGCCGTTGACCGGATCGCAGACCGCCATGGCCCCGAAGGTGTCGCCGTGGTAGCCGCCGCGGATGGTCAGCAGGCGCGACTTGCCGGGACGGCCCTGCGCCGACCAGTACTGCAGCGCCATCTTGATGGCGACCTCGACCGACACCGAGCCCGAGTCGCAGAAGAACACCGCCTCCAGCCCCGCCGGCACGATGCCGAGCAGGCGTCGCGCCAGCTCCACCGCCGGTGCATGCGTCAGGCCGCCGAACATCACATGCGCCATGCGGCCGAGCTGCTCTTCCACCGCCGCGTTCAGCGCCGGATGGTTGTAGCCATGGATGGCGCACCACCAGGACGACATGCCGTCGACCAGCTCGCGCCCGTCGGCGAGCTGCAGGCGGCAGCCGGCCGCCGATGCCACCGGGTAGCAGGGCAAGGGCTCCAGCATCGAGGTGTAGGGATGCCAGAGGTGCTCGCGGTCGAAGTCAGTCACGGCAGTACGCCAGCAGCGGCCCGGGATCGAGATGGCGCGCAACGGCATCCGGCGTCGCCGCCGCCAGCCAGGGCACCGTCCCCAGCCGTGGCGCCGCGAGCCGCGCCTCCAGCGTGGCGATGTTCTGCGCCAGCGCCGGCATCGCCGGCCAGGCGCAGTTCGCCACCCAGCCGGCAAGCGCGAGGCCCGCGCCGCGGATGGCCTGCGCGCTGAGCAGGGCATGGTTCAGGCAGCCGAGGCGCATGCCGACCACGAGCAGCACCGGCCAGCCGAGCGCCACCGCGACATCGGCCATGGTCTGCCGTACGTTGAGCGGCACCAGCCAGCCACCCGCGCCCTCGGCGAGCAGCAGGTCCGCCCCGGAACGGGCGGCGCCGCGGCAGTGCGCGGCCAGCACGGCCGCATCCAGCGTCACGCCCTCGGCCGCAGCCGCGACATGCGGCGCCATGGCCGCCTGCAGCAGCACCGGGTTGGTCGCCGCGTAGTCGAGCGGCGCGCTCGAGGCGGCCTGGAGCAGCAGCGCATCGTCGTTGGCCCAGATGCCATCCTGGTATCGCGCCCCGGCGGCGAGCGGCTTCACGCCGGTGCTGCGCAGGCCCCGGCTCGCGACGGCACGCAGCAGGCCGGCACTGACCAGGCTCTTGCCGACGCCGGTGTCGGTGCCGGTGACGAAGAATTCAGCCATGATCCCGCGCCTCCGCCACGCGGCGCATGGCGCTCGCCAGCGTCTCCACGAGCCGGTCCACGTCGGCCAGCTCGTGCGCGGCAGTGAAGGTCACCCGCAGCCGCGAAGTCCCCACCGGCACGGTCGGTGGCCGGATGGCGCCGACCAGCAGGCCGTCCGCCTCCAGCGCCGCGCTGAGCGCCAGCGCGCGCGCCGGCTCGCCGACGACGACGGGCTGGATCGGCAGCGTCGCGGCCGGCAGCGGCAGGCCGAGTGCCGCGAGTCCCGCGTGGAAGCGCGCCACCAGCGCGCGCAGCCGCTCGCGGCGCCACTCCTCCTGCTCAACGATGCGCAGGCTGGTGAGCGTCGCGGCGGCCAGCGCCGCCGGCTGCGCGGTGGTGTATATGTAGGGCCGCGCCTGCTGGACCAGCAGCTCGATGAGCTCTGCATCGCCGGCGACGAAGGCACCGGCGGTGCCGAAGGCCTTGCCGAGCGTGCCGACCAGCACCGGTACATCGGCGGTGCCGTAGCGCTGCGCATCCACCAGGCCGCGGCCACCACGGCCGTGGACCCCGAGGCCGTGCGCCTCGTCGATCATCAGCCAGGCCGCGTGGCGCCGCGCGACGCCGACGAGTTCCGCCAGCGGGCAGAGGTCGCCATCCATGCTGAAGACGCCATCGCTCACCACCAGCGCCTGGCCACTGCCTGCGGCGCCGGCTCCGCGCGCCTGCAGCCGGCGCTCGAGGTCGGCCACGTCCGCATGCCGGTAGCGGCTGAACCGCGCACGGCTCAGCTGGCCGCCATCGAGCAGCGAGGCATGGTTGAGGCGATCCTCGAACACCCGGTCGCCGGGCCCGAGCAGCGCGGCGATCGCACCCATGTTGGCGGCGTAGCCGCTGCCGAAGAGCAGCGCCCGCGGCCGGCCGGTGAACGCGGCCAGAGCCTCCTCCAGTTCCTGGTGCGCCGCGGTGTGGCCGCAGACCAGGTGCGAGGCGCCCGCCCCCACGCCCCAGCGCAGCGCCGCCTCGCGCAGGCTCTCGCGCAGCCGGGGATCGGCGGCGAGGCCGAGGTAGTCGTTGCTGCAGAAATTGAGGAGCAGGCGGCCGGCCACGCGGATCTCGCGGCCCTGCGTGCCCTCGACCACGCGGCGGCGGCGGTAGAGGTCGCGGCCGCGCAGGTCGGCGAGCCGCTCGGCGATGCTCGGGTTGCGTGGCAAGGCGCGTGATCCGGGACGCGGGCAGGCCGCTAGTGTAGCGACAGCGACTGGCGGCCGGTACCAGCCGCCGACCTGGATCAACAGCGCCTCCTTGCCGGCATGCTAGATTCCACGGCATTCCCCACCCAGCCCGCAGGAGCCGCCATGCAGACCGACGTCATCCTCGAAGCCGACCTCACGCCAGCCCAGGTCGCCGAACTGGCGCAGGTCGCCGAGGGCTACGGCATCCGCGGGCTGTGGACGCAGAACTTCGCCAACGGCCGCGACCCCTTCATGTCGCTGATGCCGGCGGCGGCCGCCACGCGGCGCATCCTGCTCGGCGCGGTGGTCATCAGCCCCTACGAGATGCATCCGCTGAAGATCGCCAACCTGGTCTCGACGCTCAACGAGGCCAGCAACGGCCGCGGCATGGTGGTCATCGGCGCCGGCGGCGAATGGCCCGGCGTGCTCAAGGTCGGCTACGGCAAGCGCGTCACCGGCTGCGGCGAGGCCGTCGCCATGGTGCACCGCGCGGTGCGCGGCCAGGTCGTCAAGTGGGACGGCCAGGTCTACAGCGCGCGCTACTTCCGCTCCAGCTGGGTCAAGGGCCCGCCACCCATCATCTATGCGGGCGCCACCGGCCCGAAGATGCTCGACATGGCGGCGCGCTTCGCCGACGGCACCATGCTCAGCGACATGATCGAGCCGATGCTCGCGCAAACCATGGGCAGCCTGCACGCCAGCCTCGCCAGGCACGGCCGCAGGCGTGGCGAGTTCCGCGTCAACAATTTCTGTGCCTTCCACGTCAAGCAGGACCGCGAGGCGTCCTTCGCGGAAGCGCGCCGCGAGCTGATGCTGCGCGGCTGGCTCGGGGCGGAATGGTACGAGCCGTTCCTCAGCGCCGAGGAAGCGCAGGTCGTCGCCAGCAACAAGAATGCCTTCCTCACCGCCTACCGCACGCGCAGCGGCGACATCAAGGGCGTTGCGCCGGAGATCTGCGCCAAGCTGGTCGAAGGCCTGAGCCTCGCCGGCGACCTCTCCGACCTCGACCGCCACGCCGCGCGGCTCAAGTCCTTCGCCGCCGCCGGCATGACCGAGAACGCGCTGCGGCTGCACGACGACCCGGCCGAGGCGCTGCACATCATCGGCCGCGAGCTGTTGCCGCGCCTGCGCTGACGCGCGGCGCGTTGCGGCCACTGCCGGGGAGGCGCAGGATCGGGATCCGCGCAGACATGGAGCCAGGATGCGAAACCTGCGACGGCATCTGATCGGCATGGCGCTGTGCGCGCTCCCGCTGGCCGCGGCACCGGCGCAGGCCACCATGCCCAGTCCGGCCCCGGCGTCCTCGCGGCTGCTCTACGCCGAGCCACTCGCAGCCAACTGGGAGGGCGCCCCGGAGATCCATGCGGCGGGAGCCACTGCCGCCCGCGGCAGGCTGCGCTTCCGGGCCTTCGGGCGCGGCTTCGAGCTGGAGCTGGCGCCCAATGGCCACCTTGGCCAGGCCCCTCCCGGGGTGTCACTGCTGGCGGGCTCGGTGCCCGGCATCCCCGGCTCCTGGGCACGCCTCACGCGCCAGGGCGGGATTTTCACCGGCCTGGTCTACGACGGCGCCGACTACTACGGCATCGAGCCCGTGGCAAATCTGGTGACGATCCTCGACCCGGACGTGCCGCAGCCGGAGTCCGGCAGCATGGTCTACCGGCTGGCCGACATGCTCATCGACCCGCAGGCGCTGGCCTGCGGCACGGATGATGCCCTGGCTGCCAGCGACTCCGGGCAGGCGACGGATGCCGCCACTGCCGTGCGTGCCCTCGCCTTCGAGCTGGCTGCCGCAGCCGGCCCCAGCCTGCGCATCCACATCGCTCCCGTGGCCGACTACGAGTTCTACAGCAGCTTCGGCACCACGGCCGTCAGCGAGCTGCTCACGCGGCTGAATGTCGCCGACGGCATCTTCTCCAGCCAGGTCGGTGTCGACGTCATCGCCGATTCACCCACGATATTCACTTCCACCAATCCACCGTACCCGCTGACCGCGACCACGCCGTCCGAGCTGCTCGACCAGCTGGCCAGCTACCGCCTGGGCAGTGGCAGCAGCGCCGGCATCACCCATCTGTTCAGCTACAAGAATTTCCCCGATCATGTCGCCGGCATTGCCTGGCTCGGTGCCGTGTGCTTTGCCCGCGAGGGCAGCAGCCTGAGCAGCAGCGCCGGCCTGAGCGCGGTGAGCAGCGGCCTGGTGGTGGCCCATGAGCTGGGCCACAACTTCGGCGCCTCCCACGATGGCGAAGCCGGCAAGCCCTGCGAGACCACGCCGCAGACCTACCTGATGGCGCCCAGCCTGGGCAGCAGCATGACTTTCTCGCCCTGCAGCCTGCAGACCATGGCGACGCTGATCAACGAGCGTGCCGTCGCCTACCCCGCCTGCCTGGCTGCCGTCGCCACCAATGACGTTGCACTGGCCCAGCCGGCCGCGGCCCAGGTCACCGTCGGCAGCGTCGCCGAGCTGCCGCTGCGGGTACAGAACCTCGGCAGCCAGCCGGCCAGCACGCTCAACCTGCAGGTGCAGGCCCCGGCAGCGCTGCAGCTGGCCGATGCCGTTACCGACAAGGGCAGCTGCACGATCGCTGCCGCCCAGCTGAGCTGCGACCTGCCGAGCCTCGCCAGCAACGACAGCTGGGAGGTGCGCCTGCGGGTCAGCGGCAGCCAGCAGGGAAGCTATACGCTCACTGCCAGCGTCAGCGCCGCCGTGGACGAGAGCGCCGCCAACAACAGCCGCAGCTTCTCGCTGACGGTCAGCAATCCGCCGCCGCCTGCCAGCAGCGGCGGTGGCGGTGGCGGCGGTGGTGGTGCCATCGACATCCTGTCCCTGCTGGCACTGCTGGCGTTGCTGGAGCGACGGCGCTCGCCGGCCGGCTCCCGGCGGGTTTGACCCCCGCGGGCGCCGCCATTAACGTGGGCCCGCGCCGCGTCGCGGTTGCCGCTGGAGAGCCCATGAAGCCGCTGTCACTGCTGTTGCCCGCCCTGCTCCTGCTCGCCGGCTGTGCCGGCGCGCCGAAGCTGAGCCCCTGGCAGGCCACGCCGCTGCTCGCCGCCCTGCCCCCGGACTGCGAGCCGGGCGCCACCGCCCCCACGCCGGGCGCCGCGCCGGTCATCCCGGGCGGCCTCGCGGTGGTGCGCAGCGAGGGCCGCGACGTCGTCCTCGTCGCCGTCCGCGGCTGCGTGATGGCGGTGGACGTCGGCACGGGCGTGGCCGAGCCGCTGCCGACCCACGGCGATTCGATCGCTCCGACCATGATCGACGCCACCAGCGACGGCATCGCCTTCAGCAGCAGCCTGTCGGGCTCGGTGCGCGCCATCGATGCCACGGGTGCCATCACCTTCAACGCCTCCGGGCTGCACCACCCGCTGGGCCTGCGCCTGGTCCCGGGCGGCAGCCTGCTGGTGGCCGAAGCCGCGGGCAGCCGCGTGCTGCGCCTCGGGCCCCACGAGGAATCGCGGCCCAAGCTGGTGGCCGATGGCCTGGACTGGCCCTGCGGCCTGCTGCTCGCCGACGCCACGCAGGCCTACGTGACCGAAAGCCAGGGCGGGCGCGTCACCCGTATCCGCCTGGACCGCTACGAGCGCAAGGAGATCGTCGCGGGCCTCGACCGCCCGCAGGGCATTGCCCGCATGGCCGACGGGCGCCTGGCGGTGGTGGAAGCGGGCAAGCGGCGCCTGGTAGCGGTGGAGACCACGACCGGCAACGTCGAGGTCCTGGCGCTGGACCTGCCCCTGAACCTGCTGGACGCCGACGGCGCGACCGATGCGAACGCCGTGGCGGATGTGGCGGCCGCGCCTGACGGCACCCTGTACCTCGGCGGCAACGCGACACGCACCCTGCTCAAGGTCACCCCACGCCCGAAACCGGTGGACTGAACCATGGATCACAACAGCAAGGCATTCCTGCTTCCCGCCATCGTGGTTGCCGCCGGCCTGGCCGCCGGCGGCTGGTTCATCGGCCGCGGCTTCGTCACGGCGCGCAGCGCGGACCGCGTGGTCACGGTCAAGGGCATCGCCGAGCAGGAGGCCCAGGCGGACATCGCCATCTGGCCGCTGCGCATTTCCGCCGCCAGTGACGATCTCGGCCAGGCCCAGGCGCGGCTGGAACGCAGCCTGCAGGAAATCAACGCCTTCCTCCGGCGCCATGGCCTGGACCCGGCGGTGGCGACGCTGCAGGCGTTCTCGGTCAGCGATGCGCGGACCAACCAGTACGGCAATGGCCCGCAGGCAGGCAGCCGCTTCGTCATCAACCAGACGCTGGTGCTGCGCTCGACCGAGCCGGCGAAGGTGCGTGCGGCCTCGGAGAAGGTCGGCGAACTGGTGTCGGCCGGCGTGGTGCTGTCATCGGGCGGTGAGTATGGCGCCAGCGGGCCGACCTACGTGTTCTCCGGCCTCAACCAGCTGAAGCCGACGATGATCGCCGCGGCCACCGCCCGGGCGCGCGAGGCGGCCGAGCAGTTCGCGCGCGACTCCGGCAGCCGGCTCGCCGGCATCCGCCGCGCCAACCAGGGCGTGTTCGAGATCCTGCCGCGCGACCAGGCACCGGGCATGAACCAGGAAAGCCAGATCGACAAGACGGTGCGGGTGGTGGCCACGGTCGAATACGGCCTGGTGGACTGATGGCGCTGCTGCAGCCGTTCATCGACTGGTACCTGGCGCAGCTCGAAACCGGCGGCTACTGGCTGGTGGCGCTGCTGATGGCCATGGAGTCGTCCATCATCCCGCTGCCGAGCGAGCTGGTGATCCCGCCCGCCGCCCACATCGCGTACACCACCGGCAGCATGTCGCTGGCCGGCGTGGTGGTGGCCGGCACGCTCGGCTCCTGGCTGGGTGCGGCGGTCATGTACTGGGCCTCGCGCCTCATCGGCCGCCCGCTGCTGATGCGCTTCGGCCGCTACCTGCTGATCACGCCGGCGAAGATCGAGGGTGCCGAGCACTGGGCCAACCACTACGGCGAGGTGGGCGTGTTCATCTCGCGACTGCTGCCGGTGGTGCGGCACCTGATCGGCATCCCGGCGGGCGTGGTACGCATGAACTTCCTCTATTACAGCGCCGCCACGCTGGTCGGCAGCGCCATCTGGTGCTCGGTGCTGGTCTGGCTCGGCGTCACCGCGGGCCAGGACCAGGCCCTGCTCGACGGCGACCTGCACCGTATCACGCTCTGGGTCGGCGGCGTGCTGCTGGTCCTCGGCGGCATCTACTACCTGTTCGTGCACCGCCAGATGCGCAGCCGCCGGGATTGAGGCCGGTCGCCGGGCCGGCGCCTGCCTTGCGCCGCACCGCGCGGCAGGTCAAGATCACAGATCCGCGCTGTTTTTTCGAGGTTCAGTCATCATGCCTGCCAGGCCCAAGGTCATCATTTCTTCCCTGGACGTGGAACGGATCGAGAAACTGCTCGAATCGCTGCCGGCCGGCTCGTTCCCGGGCCGCAACGCCCTGGAGGAGGAACTGGCGCGGGCGGAAATCGTCGACCCGAAGGACCTGCCCCCGACCGTGGTGACCATGAATTCCACGGTGTGTTTCGAGGTGGAGTCCTCCTCCGAGGAATTCCGCCTGACGCTGGTGTACCCGAAGGACGTGGATGCCTCCGGTACCACCATTTCCATCCTGGCGCCGGTGGGCAGCGCGCTGCTCGGGCTGTCCCAGGGCGATTCCATCGAGTGGCCGAAGCCGGGTGGCGGCACCCTGCGGGTGCGCATCAAGGAAGTGGCCTACCAGCCCGAACGCACTGGCGACTACCACCGCTAGGCCGCAACGGCCCAGGGAGCCCCGACCGTGAGCGAGACGACGCCCTACCCGCGCCCCGCCTATGCCTGGTACTGCCTCGGGGTCATCTGCTTCGCCTACCTGTTCGGCTTCATGGACCGCATCATCGTCGGCCTGCTGACGCCGGCGATCCAGAAGGACATTGGCCTGAGCGATGGCCAGATGGGCATCATCCAGGGCCTCGCGTTCGCGGTCTTCTACACGCTGTTCGGCCTGCCGCTCGGCCGCGCCGCCGACCGCAGCAACCGCAAGTGGCTGCTCACCGCCGGGACCACGCTCTGGAGCCTGATGACGGCCGGCGCCGGCCTGGTACGCAGCTTCGGCGGCCTGTTCTTCATGCGCGCGGGCGTCGGCGTCGGCGAGGCCACGCTCAACCCCTGCGCCACCTCGCTCATCGGCGACTTCTTCCGCCCGGAGAGCCGCGCCAAGGCCTTCGGCATCTACACCATGTCCACCGCGCTCGGCACCGGCGTCACCTACCTCGGCGGCGGCCTGGTCATCGGCTTCATCGGCGGACCGGCCGGCGGCAACAGCTTCGACATGCCGCTGCTCGGCGCGATTCCCGCCTGGCAGGCGGTGTTCATCCTCATCGGCATCGCCGGCCTGGTGCCCGCGCTGCTCATGGCGCTCACCGTCCGCGAACCGGCGCGCCGCGACCTGACCAGCGGCGCCGGCGAGACCGCCAGCTGGGCGGAGACCCGAGCCTTCCTGTGGCAGAACCGCACCACGCTGCTCTGCCACCATTTCGGGGTCGCCTTCATCCTCATGGCGATCTACGGCTGGGTAAACTGGCTGCCGACGCTGTTCGTGCGCCTGCACGACTGGCCGGTCGCACGCTTCAGCATCTGGTACGGCATCTTCGGCGGCACCGCCGGCATCCTCTCCGCCATCGCCAGCGGCTACGTCACCGGCTGGTTCCGCAAGCGCGGCCACCGCGACGGCAGCATGCGCACCGTGCTGGTCGGTGGCATCGGCCTGACCCTCGGCACCAGCATCGCGCCACTGCTGCCCACCCCCGAGCTGGTGCTGGCGGGTTACTGCATCACCGGCATCTTCACCAACTTCCCGCCGGCCCAGGCGCTGTCCGCGGTGGCCGAGATCACGCCCAACCAGCTGCGCGGCTTCGTCACCTCGCTGTACGTCTTCGTGATCGGCATCGCCGGCGCCGGTCTCGGCCCGTGGGTCATGGGCATGGTCACCGACCATGTCTTCGGCGATCCCATGAAGATCCACTATTCGATCGCGCTGGTGACCTGCGTGATGGGGCTGCTCGGCATCGCCCTGGTCAGCTACGGGCTGAAGTCCTTCCGCAAGAGCCTGGCGCGCGCCACCTGGACCGGCAGCGCCGGCTGACCGGCAGCCGCCGCCGCGGGCGCCGCTCCCGCCCGCCGGTCCCAATTGTCATAGAACTATGACATTATCGGCGCAGTCCGCCAGACCGACGCCGCCACCGTGACCGCAGCCCCAGCCGCGCCCGCAACCGCCAGCACGACAGCAACCACCGCACCGGTGCCGTTCTCCACCCGGCTCGGCTGGGGCATCGGCTCGCTCGGCGTCGCCATCCTGTTCAACAGCTATGCGGTGCTGCTGCTGTTCTACCTGACCGACATCGTCGGCATGAAGGTGCAGGTGGCCGGCCTGCTGCTCACCATCGCCAAGCTCTACAACGTGGTCTGCGACGTGCCGATCGGCCTGCTGAGCGACCGGACCCACTCGCGCTGGGGCCGCCGCCGGCCATGGATGCTGGCCGGATCCTTCCTGTGCGCGGCGGCCTTCATCGTCATGTTCAACGTGCCGCAGACCGGTACGCCCGGGGATGCCGCCACCACCGCCTACGTGCTCGGCTCGCTGATCTTCTACGCCACCGCCTACAGCATGTTCAACGTCCCCTACATGGCCATGCCCGGGGAAATGTCCAACAGCTACCACGAGCGCACGGCGATCATGTCCTACCGCGTGGTGTTCATCCAGGTGGGCTACCTGATCGGCGTCGGCCTCGCACCGCGCGTCGCCAGGCTGCTGGGCGGCGGCGCGCTGGGCTATGGCCGGGTCGGCTGGATCCTCGGCGTGGCGGCCGGCATCGCCATGCTCGCCAGCTTCTTCGGCACCGCGCGGGCGCGGGCCACGGAGCGCGAGACCCGCCGCTACAGCGCGCGCGAGCAGTTCCTCAGCGCCATCGGCAACCGGCCGTTCCTGCTGCTCTCGGCCTTCAAGCTGCTGACGCTGTTTTCCGGCGCGACGGTCACCGCCACCCTGCTCTATTTCGTGAAGAACGTGCTGCGCCACGATGCCGGCATCATGCTCTGGTACAGCATCGGCCATGCCGGCGCCGCGCTGCTCAGCGTGCCGTTCTTCTGGGTCAAGCTCTCGGCGCGCATCGGCAAGCACCGGGCACTGATGGTGGCGACCCTGGGCTTCCTGCTGGTCACGCTCTCCTGGCTGCTGGCCGAGCCCGGCGAGAGCGAGTGGGTGTTCACGCTGCGGGCCTTCGCGCTCGGCGCCTTCGCCGCCGGCAAGCTGCTGCTCGGCATGACGCTGCTGCCCGACATCATGGAATACGACAGCCTGCGCACCGGCATGCGCCGCGAAGGCGTGTACTCCGGCGCCTACAGCCTCGTGGAGAAGAGCGCCTTCGCACTGAGCCCGCTGGTGCTGTCGCTGATCCTCGCGCTGTTCGGCTATCGCGAGAGCGTCAACAACGCCTTCGTCGAACAGTCCAGCGACGCGCTGTTCGGCATCTACCTCAACATCGCCATCGTGCCGGCCATCTGCAATGGCCTCGCCGCCCTGGTGCTGCTGCGCTGGGATCTCACCGAGAAGCGGCTGCAGGAACTGCGGCTGGCCGCTACGCGGGGCTGAGGTCGATGCCCGCGGCCTCCAGGATCGCCCGCGCCGGCGCGAGCGCATCCTCGTAGCGGCGCCAGCGGCCGACGCTGCGGCGGTTCAGCGGCTCGCGCACCTGCACCGCGCTGGCGGTGGCCACCGGGGCGGCATTGTCCTCGAAGCGCAGGCAGGCGGCGTCCCAGGGCAGTCCGCAGAACGCGAGCAGGCGGCGGGTCTCGCCCTCCTGGTCCGCAACCAGTGCCTCGTAGGACAGTTCGTGCACGAAACCCGGCGCGACCTGGCGCCAGTGCGCCATCAGCCGGTCGAACAGCAGGTAGTAGCGCGCGGTATCACCGAGGTCGCAGGCGTAGCCGTAGTGCGAGAAATTCAGCGCGAACAGCTGGCGGAAGTTGCTGAGGCAGGTGTCCAGCGGATGCCGGCGCAGGCAGACGACGCGCGCCGCCGGCAGGGCCAGGCGGATCGCGCCGACATAGAGGAAGTTGAGCGGCATCTTGTCGACGAAGTGGCTCGCGCCCGGTGGCGCCGTCGCCGCCAGGTAATCGCGGCCGATGGCAGCGAAGTCCGCGTCGGCCAGCCGGCGCAGGATGTCGGGGTCCAGCACCTCGCGTGAGCCGCCACCGGCGGCCCGGTATGCCGCCAGCTGCAGGTTCTTCGACTCGCCGACCGCGACCACCGCGGGATGGCTGGAAAGGATGCGTTCCACCAGCGTGGTGCCCGTGCGCGGCATGCCCACCACGAAGATCGGCCGCGCCGCCGGCGTGGCAGCCGGGGCCGGTGCGGGCGGCTGCGCCAGCCTTGCGCTGCCGAAGGTCTCCTGCACCGCCGCGAACAGCGCCTGGTCGCGGCTGCCGTCGTAGCCCAGCTCCCGCCGCCGGCGTGCCTTGCCCGCCGCCAGATGGGCAAACGCACGGGTGGCATCACCCAGGTCCTCGTACTCCTTCGCGAGCGCATGGCGCAGGCGCAGCTCGCCGTCGCTGTCCGGCCCGGCATTGGCCAGCAGGCTCTCCATCTCGGCGATGTGATTGTGCTGCGCGGTCTGCCGGCGCAGTTCGGAGCGCGCCAGATAGGCCTTCCAGAATCGCGGGCTCAGCCTGATCGCGGCCTCGAAGGCGCGCTCGGCGGCGGCGAAATCCCCGGTGTACCGCAGCGCCGCGCCGAGGTTGAACTGGTAGCCGGGATGGCGCGGAGCGAGCTGTACCGCGCCGGCAAAAGCCCGGGCCGCGCGCGCATGATCGTTGGCATGGCTGAGGACCACGCCGATGGTGTCCAGCGTCAGGGCATCGGCCGGCTCGAGTGCCAGCGCCCGCCCGGCGGCGTCTGCCGCTTCGCCGATCCTCTGGAGTACGACCAGGCAGCGGCCCCGGTGGGCGTGGTAGGCGGCACAGGCGCCGTCGAGGCGGATGGCCGCGTCGATGAACTCCAGCGCGTTGGCATGGCGGCCACTGCTGGCAGCCACCATCCCCAGCAGGAAGTATGCCTCGGCATCGCCGCGGTCGGCTGCGAGCAGGCGCAGGCAGCTGTCCTGCGCCTGGGCCAGGTCACCGCCGGCCAGCGCGGAGCGTGCCGCCTGGCGCAGTGCCCGCGCATCGGCCGGGGCGCCGGTCATGCGCCACCCCGGCGCTCAGTCCATGCGGAAGCGGTAGCGGAAGCGCAGCCCGACTTCGCGCGGCCGCAGCACGTCCTGGTGGTAGCGCCGCAGCGCGAAGCCGCCGACATCGCGGATGTAGCTGCGGTCCTGGCGCAGGCCGGTGACCGCGAACTTGTCGGTGAGATTGTCGGCATACAGGGTGGCTTCCCAGGCCTCGTCACCAAGGGACAGCGACGCATTGTGGACCGTGAAGCCGCCGATGTCCTCGCCATTGTTGCGCAGGCCCACCTTGGAATAGATGTCGCTCTGCGCCGTGAGGCCATAGTCCGCGGTGATGCGCCGGCCATTGGCGATCGCGGTCGTGTAGCGCAGGCCGAAGGCGCCCTTGTGCTCGGGCGTGCCGGCCAGCCGGTCGCCATCCCTGCCGTCGGCCACGCCATCGACCACGCCCGGGGCGTCCTCGGTCAGCTCGGCGTCGGCGTAGGCATAGCTGCCACGGAACGACCAGTGCTCGTCGAGCATGAACTCCATAGACAGTTCGACGCCGACGCTGCGGGCCTCGCCGCCATTGCCGGTGATCGGCATCGCGCCGTTGACCGAGGTGCTGGCGACCTGGATGTCCCGCCAGTCGATCCAGAACAGGGCGCCGTTGACGATCAGGCGCCGGTCCAGCCAGGCGCTGTGCGCCCCGATCTCGTAGTTCCGCGTGGTGTCGGGCTTGATCAGTACCTCGTCGGGATTCAGGCAGTAGGCCGGCCCGGGTGGCAGCGGATCCGGGCAGGGCTGGCCGGAGTTCACGCCACCGATGCGGTAGCCCTCGCTGTAGGTAGCGTACGCCGTGAGATCCGCGCTCAGGTCCACGGAAGTGTTGAGCTTGAAGATGAAGTCGCTGTCACTCACCTTGTTCGGGTCACAGGAGAAGTCGTAGCCGCTCGACAGGCCACTCCACAGCGGGAAATCGGTGCAGATCTGCACCTTCTCCTCGTAGTCGAAATAGCGGGCACCGGCAGTCAGCTGCCAGGCCTCGGTGAAGCGGTAGCCGATCTCGCCGAAGATGGCCTTCTCTTCCAGGTCATCGTCGGTCAGCAGCACGTATTCGCGGTTGTCCGGCCGGTCGATGCCCGCCCAGGCGGGAAAGCCCGGGGTGAACTCCTCGCTCTTCGCATCGGTGTCGAAGTTGTTGTAGAACAGCCCGACGATCCAGTTCCAGGCGCCGTCGTTGTCCGACACCAGGCGGATCTCCTGGTTGAAGCGGTTCTCGTCGGCCTGGTCCAGGGTGTAGGCGGAGAATGCCGGGAAGCCCTCGTAGCCGGTCTCGAAGTTGAGCAGCAGGTCGGTCTGGTCGCGCTGGCCGTCCTGGTGGAACATCGAATAGCCGGTAGCCGAGGTCAGCCGGGCACGCCCCAGCAGCGGCAGCTCGAGATCCGCCACGTTGACCTCCAGGCTGACGAGGTGGTTCTGCCGCTCGTTGGGTTCCAGGTAGCGGTAGGCGGAGACATAGTTGCCGGTACCGAAGGCGGCCGCATGGTTCATCTGCCGGCCGCCGATGTCGCTGTCCTGGAAGTAGTAGCCCAGCGTGGCGTCGATGTTCGCCGCCGGCGTCCACTGCAGCAGCGAGCGGGCGTACAGTGTGTGCTCGGAGTTGGCATCCTTCTTGCGGCTGAGGTTGGCGGCCACATCCGCCGGGTTGCCGAAATCCGGCTGCGGATTGGATACGCCGGGCACCGTCACCAGGTAGTCGTAGTCGATGAACCCGGGATCGCTGACGCTGCCGACCAGCACCCGCCAGGCCAGCTGCTCGTTCAGCGGCAGGTTCATCACCACGTTGCCATCGAAGCCCAGCCCGGCGCTGTGGCCGAGGGCGTAGGCCTGGCCTTCGACATCGACGCTGAAGGCATCGGTGCGCGGCCGCTGCGGAAGGTAGCGCACCGCGCCACCCAGCGTGCTGGCGCCGTAGAGCGTGCCCTGGGGCCCGAGCAGCACCTCGACCCGCTCCAGGTCCTTGAGCTTCAGGTCGAGGTACAGCGGTATCTCGCCGATGTAGGTGCCGACGACATTGCCGCTGGTGTTGTTCAGCAGTTCGGTGCCACTCAGCGAATCGGTGTTCAGGCCGCGCACCGTCATGACATTGCCGGCACGCGGTCCCTGGTCGATGACGGTGAGCCCCGGCACCACGCGGCCGAGGTCGGCGAGGTCGTTCAGCCGCTGTTCCTCGAGCTGCTGGCTGCCGATGGCGGCGATGTTGTAGGGGATTTCCTGGGTGGAGGTCACGCGCCGCGAGGCGGTGACGACGATCTCCGGTATGCCCTCGCCGGCTGCGGTGGCGCTGGGTGGCACCAGGCTCGCGGCGCCGAAAGTCGCGGCGACGGCAGCAGTCAGCGGATGAATGCGCAAGGCGGGCCGCAGTGGCCGCCGGCGACGATGAACCATGTACGACTCCCCGAACCCCATCCCTGGGGGCAACGCTGGGACGACATAATCCGTCGCCCCTTCATGGGGATCATAGGAACGGATTCACATTTCCCGCGGTATGGGACCCGGCGACGGGGCCCGTGGCCAGCCCCAGAGCGCCAGCACGATGCCGCCCATACCCAGCAGCAGCACCGCCAGCCGCGCCAGGCTCCCGAGCAGCGGCAGGCCGCCGACCAGGGCGAGCAGCAACAGCACCAGCAGCAGGGCGAGCAGGCGCCGCCCGGCGCTGGCCGGCTGGCCGGGCCGCAGCGCTTCCAGTGCGCGATCGCCGAGGTACAGCGCGCCCACCACGTAGGCGCCGATCAGCATGGCGAGGTAGACCAGCACCAGGATCAGCGCCAGCGGCAGGCCCACCAGGGTGATCGCCAGTGCCACGGCCAGGAACGGCACGCCGGCCAGCACTGCCAGTCCGACCACCATGCCGAACCAGGGCCTTGCGCCCAGTGCCGCCGTCGTGCGGCGCGAGAAGCCGGCGAAGGCATAGGCCAGCAGCAGACCGAGCGCCAGCAGGCCGGCGAACCAGAACCAGCCGGCACCGCGTGCGGCGCCGGCGCTGCCCCAGCCATCGGCCACGGCAGCAGGGCGATCCTCGTCGCGGCTGATGCCCTCCCCGACCTCCAGGTCTTCCGGCAGCTGGACCGGGCTCCTGGTCCGGTAGCGCAGCTCGCCACCGATGCGCGTGCCGGGCAGCACCGTCAGCCGCCCGGCATAGACCCGCACATCGCCATAGACGATGCCGCCGATGGTGACGTCTCCACCGGCCACGGTCAGGTAATCGCCAAACTCGCCCTCGGCATCTACGCTGCCACCGGCGATGGCCACGCCCCCGGCGATGCTCGACTCGGGCGTGATCCGCACCCGGCCGCCGGCCAGGCGGGCATTGCCCTGCACCAGTGCATCCACCTCGAGCTGCCCCGCGACCGCGTAGAGGTCCTGGCCCACCGTGGCACGTACCGCCACCTGGCCGCCGGCGAGGCTGGCATCGCCGGCAATGGACGCATTGCTCTCCACCTTGCCGGCAGCGAGCAGCGCATCGCCGCCGACAGTCTGCTCCAGGCGCACGCTGCCGCCGGCCAGAAAGTAATCGTCCTCGATGGCGAGGCCGTCTATGTCGCCCGCCGCCAGCAGCGGCGTGGAGCAGCCGCCCGCCAGGCAGAGCAGTGGCCCCAGCAGCCGGCGGCCGGTGATCAGGGCTGTGCTGCGCATTGACTGCTCCTTGGGCATCTCACCACTCAGTAGGTCAGCACCGTGCGGATCGACTCGCCACGATGCATCAGGTCGAACGCGTAGTTGACCTCGGCATGGGGCAGCGTGTGGGTGATGAGGTCGTCGATGGCGATCTGCCCGTTCATGTACCAGTCGACGATCTTCGGCACGTCGGTGCGCCCGCGCGCACCGCCGAAGGCCGTACCCTTCCACACCCGGCCCGTCACCAGCTGGAACGGCCGCGTGCGGATTTCCTGGCCGGCGCCGGCCACGCCGATGATGATCGACTGGCCCCAGCCGCGGTGGCAGCACTCCAGCGCCTGGCGCATGAGGTCGACGTTGCCCACGCACTCGAAGCTGTAGTCGGCGCCGCCGTTGGTGAGCGACACCAGATAGGGCACCAGGTCGCCCTCGACCTCACGGGAATTCACGAAATGCGTCATGCCGAACTTCTCGGCCAGCGGCCGGCGGGACGGGTTGCGGTCCACGCCGATGATCTGGCTCGCGCCCGCCATGCGCGCGCCCTGGATGACGTTGAGGCCGATGCCGCCCAGGCCGAAGACCACGACGCGCGCGCCCGGCTCCACCTTCGCGGTGTTGATCACCGCGCCGATGCCGGTGGTGACGCCGCAGCCGATGTAGCAGACCTTGTCGAAGGGTGCGTCCTCGCGGATCTTCGCCACGGCGATCTCGGGCAGCACCGTGAAGTTGGCGAAGGTGGAGCAGCCCATGTAGTGGTGGATCATGGTGCCGCCGCGCGAGAAGCGGCTGCTGCCGTCGGGCATCAGGCCCCTGCCCTGCGTTTCGCGGATGGCGGTGCAGAGATTGGTCTTGCGCGACAGGCAGGACGGGCACTCGCGGCACTCGGGCGTGTACAGCGGGATGACGTGGTCGCCCCTGCGCAGCGATTTCACGCCCGGGCCGACATCGACGACAACGCCCGCGCCCTCGTGGCCGAATATGACCGGGAACAGGCCTTCCGGATCGGCACCGGAGCGGGTGAACTCGTCGGTGTGGCAGACTCCGGTGGCGCGGATCTCCACCAGCACCTCGCCCGCCTTCGGGCCCTCGAGGTCCACCTCCTCGATCACCAGTGGCTTGCCGGGCTCGTAGGCCACGGCCGCGCGCGTCTTCATCGGCTCGCTCCTGCTCCGTGAAGCCCGGAGTATAGGCGAGCCGCGCCGGGCCGTGCGGGCCCGGCGCGGAGTCGAATCAGTGGCTGCGCGAGTGGCGGCCGCTGCCGCCCTGGCGATGGCGCCCGCCGCTGCGGCGCTGCTGCGATCCGGGATGGCGCTGGCCACCGCCACCACCCGGGCGCGACTGGCGCCCCGCATGCGCCTGGCCGCCATGGCCACCGTGGCCATTGTGACCCTGCGGACCGGCCAGCGGCTCGGCCGGGATCGTGAACTCGGGCAGCGGCAGCACCGGGATGGACCGCTTCAGCAGCCGCTCGATGTCCCGCAGCAGCAGCGACTCGTCGGGCGCCACCAGCGACACCGCGCCGCCGTCCATGCCGGCGCGCGCGGTGCGGCCGATGCGGTGCACGTAGTCTTCGGGCACGTTCGGCAGCTCGTAGTTGACCACCATCGGCAGCTCCTTGATGTCGAGCCCGCGGGCGGCCACCTCGGTGGCCACCAGCGCGACGATGCGCCCGCCCTTGAAGTCGGCCAGCGCGCGGGTGCGCGCCGCCTGGCTCTTGTTGCCATGGATGGCGGCGGCGGCGATGCCGGCGCGCTCGAGCTGCTGGGTCAGGCGGTTCGCCCCGTGCTTGGTGCGGGTGAACACCAGCACCTGGTTCCAGCCCTGCGACTTCACCAGGTGCACCAGCAGGTGGCGCTTGTGGTCCTTGACCACGCGGTAGGCGCACTGCTCGACGCGATCGGCCGTGGCATTGCGCGGCGCCACCTCGATGCCCACCGGATCGTGGAGGAAGCGCGCGGCCAGCGCGCGGATGTCGTCGGAATAGGTGGCGGAGAACATCAGGTTCTGGCGCCGCTCCGGCAACAGCTTCAGCACGCGCTTGATGTCGTGGATGAAGCCCATGTCGAGCATGCGGTCGGCCTCGTCGAGTACGAACACCTCCACCGCGCGCAGGTCCACGGCCTGCTGGCCGGCGAGGTCGAGCAGCCGGCCCGGCGTTGCCACGAGGATGTCGCAGCCGCGGCGCAGGGCGTCGATCTGCGGGTTGATGCCGACGCCGCCGAACACCACGACGGTGCGCAGCCGCAGGTACCTGCCGTAGTCGCGCACGCTGTCGGCGACCTGGGCGGCAAGTTCACGCGTCGGCGTCAGGACCAGGGCCCGCGGCGCACGCCGCTGCGCATCCGCCGGCGCGCCGTTCAGGCGCTGCAGGATCGGCAGCACGAAGCCGGCGGTCTTGCCGGTGCCGGTCTGGGCCCCGGCAAGCACATCGCGGCCGCCGAGGACGGCAGGGATGGCCTGGGCCTGGATGGGGGTGGGCGCGTCGTAGCCCTTGTCGGCCACGGCACGCAGCAATTCGGGCGCGAGCCCGAGATCGGAAAATGACATTGAAAAATTCCTGGAAAAATACGCAAGCCGCCCGGTCCGGGGCCGCGCAGGCGCGGTCCGGTGCGGTCACGAGCGGGAAATCAGTTACCGGAGTGCGTCAGGGAAATCGCGACGGACTGCGAGCCGGGGCGGCGCTGACCGCGCACGTGCCCGAACGGCGGGGCGCACTGTAACCGGGATCGGCCGCCACGTCCACCCCGGGGAGACAAGGAGATAAGGGAGATAAGGGGACAGTTTACTCAACTCGGCTGAAACTGCCTGGCTGCTGGGAAGGGCCGTGCAGCCGAGTTGAGTAAACTGTCCCCTTATCTCAGATGCGGGCCGGGACGCCGCGCTGGGCCAGCAGGGCCTTCTTGCGGAAGAAGCGCAGCAGGCCGGCGTCGCCATGGCGCGAACCGCCGATGCCCGAGTAGCCGAAGGAGTTCTTCTCGGCCTCGTAGGTCTCGCGGGTCAGGCCGGCATCGTTGAGGCTCATGCCGCCGGCATTGATGCGCTCGGCCACGGCGCGCGCCTCCTCCAGCGTGCCGGCGAACACCGCGCCGGAGAGCCCGTAGATGCTGTCGTTGGCGAGCGCCACGGCCTCGTCGACGCTGCGGAACTTCATCACCGGCGTCACCGGGCCGAAGGTCTCCTCGGTCATCAGCGTCATGCTGTGGTCGACCCCGGTCACCACCGTGGCCGGCACGTAGCGGCCACCGCCCAGCGACAGGCTCTTACCGCCGCAGCGGATGACCGCGCCCTTCGCCACCGCGTCATCGAGCTGCGCGTCGATGATGTCGGCCTGGCGGTCGAAGATCATCGGGCCGACCTGGCCATCGTTGATGTCCGGGTAGTTGAGGCGGATGCGCTTCGACTTCTCCACCAGCAGCTCGACCAGGCGGTCGTGTATCGACTCATGCGCGTAGATACGCTCCACCGCCAGGCAGGCCTGGCCGCTGGCGATGCACGAGGAGCGCAGGATGCCATCGCTCGCCTGCTCGAGGTTGGCCGAGGCCAGCACCACCACCGGGTCCTTGCCACCGAGCTCGAGGAAGGCGGGAATGAAATGGCTGGCGGCGGCCACCGCCACCTTGCGGCCGGTGGCCACGCTGCCGGTGAAGCAGACCACGTCGACGCTGCCGACCAGCGCCGCGCCGGTCTCGCGACCGCCGACGACGATGTCGAACACCCGGGCGAGATCCGGCACCGAGCGGATGATGGCGCGCAGCGGCGCGGCGAAGCGCGGTGTCACCTCGCTCGGCTTCACCAGCACCGCGCAGCCGGCCAGCAGCGCCGGCACCGAGTCGATCAGCGACAGCGCCATCGGGAAGTTCCACGGGCTGATCACCCCGACCAGCGGGTAGGGCACCAGCTGGTGGGCCACGCGCAGCGTCGGCATGATCCTGGAATCAAACTCCACCGTCGTGACGATGGCTGGCGCACGCTCGCACCAGCGGCGGATGTTGCGCGCGGCGGAGACGACCTCGCCCGCGGCCACCGATACCCGGCCGGTATCGATGCTCAGCGCCTGCACCAGCGGCTCGCGCTGCGCCTCGAGTGCGTCGGCGAAGCGGCGCAAGACGGCGATGCGCGCCGCGAGGCCGGCTTCGCGCCAGGCCACCTGTTGCTGGCGCAGCGCCTGGCAGCGCGCGGCCAGCTCGGCGTCGGTCGGCGGCGTGAACTCGAAGTCGTCCTTGCCACTGCGCGGGTTGCGCACGGCGATGGCCGGGGAAGCTGTGCTGACTGGCTGGCTGGCTTGCATGGCGTTCTGGCGACGGCTGTCGCTCCCTCGTTGCTAGTTGTGCGTGCCCGGCCCTTCGACGGGACGGAACACTCGGGTCAGGTATTGCCCGGGATCGGGCCCGGGATCGTCGCCGGGATCGGGCGCGGATGCCTCGCCCGGCTGCGGGCCGATGCCGGCCAGCGCCCTGGCGAGTGCCTTCTTGAACTCGAGCTGCATGGCGCGGCCGATCTGGATGCGCTGCGCCTGCGGCGAGCCCGCGCCGTGCAGCGACTCGGTCAGGTAGCCGACGGCGTTGCGCCCCATGGTCATGTTCTCGATCAGCCGCAGGATGCGCATGCGGTCCTCGGCGGCGATGCCTGCGCGGCCCTGCAGGTACTTGCGCAGCAGCGCGCCGATCTCCGGGTGCTCGAGGTCGGCGGCCGCCGGCATGGTGACCACCAGCCCGCCCGCGAGGTCCTGGGCGAGGCGGCCGATCTCGTAGGGCAGCTTCGTCACGTGGTGCTTGCAGACATTGGCGAGCATGTCGTCGGCCTGGTAGACGCCGGAGGCCATGGCGCTGGCCTGGTAGCTGGCGGCGACACCGGTGCCGTAGATGGTCTCGTTGAGGTGGGTCATCTCCACCAGCTTGTCGCGGATGTGGCTGGCCCGGTCCACGCCGTTGTAGTCGGCAATGGTCGCGGCGGCACCGATCAGCACGTCGCCGACGCCGGTCTTGCAGACATAGCTGCGGCGATGGTAGCCGGTGAAGCGGTCGACCAGCATGGCGGCGAACTCGTGCTCGCCATCCATGAAGATGCGCTCGCGCGGAATGAACACGTCGTCGAAGACGATCATTGCCTCCTGGCCGGCGTAGTGCTGGTTGCCGGCATCGATGCCGCCATCCATGGCGCGGCTGTCGCAGCTCTGCCGGCCGTAGACGTAGGTGATGCCCGGCGCGTCCACCGGGATGGCGCCGACGATGGCGTAGTCGCGGTCCGCGGCCTCCAGGCGCATGGTCGGCATGACCAGCAGCCAGTGGGAGTTCACGCAGCCGGTCTGGTGGGCCTTGGCGCCACGGATCCAGACGCCGCTGGCATCCCGGCGCACTACGTGCACGAAGGCATCCGGGTCGGCCTGCTCGTGGGGTGCCTTGCCGCGGTCACCCTTGGCATCGGTCATCGCGCCGCCGACCACGAGGTTGCGCCGCTGCACCATCGCCAGGAAATCCAGCAGCCGCCGGTGGTAGCCGGTGGCGTGGCGCGCATCGATCTCGTGGGTGACCGAGTGCAGCGCGTTGAAGGCATCCATGCCGACGCAGCGCTGGAAGCAGGTGCCGGTGAGCTGGCCGAGGCGCCGCTGCATCTTGTTCTGCATCACCAGGTCGCCGGGCGAGGTGGCGATGTGCAGGAAGCGGTTGACGCGCGTTCCGGTGTAGGGCGAAAGCGCCGAGGCCAGTTCCGGGTTGCGCAGCGCCAGGTCGTAGGTTTCCGCCACGGCGTTGATCGACGGGCGGATCACCGGGTGGTCCACCGGCTCGTCGATGAACTCGCCCTGCAGGAAGACGCGCAGCCCGCGCCCGCGCAGCGAGGCTATGTACTCCGCGCCGCTGCGGATCGGCCCGGGTTCGGTGCCGTCCGGTGCGTTCACAGGTCGGCCGCCACGCGAAAGCCGAAGAACGAATAGCGCGCATCGACCGGGTCACGCCCGCGGAAGCTCGCGCGCTGGCGGCTGGGCCGGGTGACCCAGCTGCCGCCGCGCACGGCGCGTCGCTCGCAGGCGCCCTGCGCCGCCTGCACCGGGCGGGCGTCGACCGCCGCTGGTGGATACGGCGCCCGGTAGCAGTCCGCGGTCCATTCCCAGACGTTGCCGATCATGTCATGCAGCCCGAAGGCATTGGGCAGGAACCGGCCCACCGGTGCAGCCTGCGCGTAGCCATCGTCGCAGTCGAAGGGCTTCCAGCTGAAGCCGTTGGCACGCTGGCCGCTCGCATCGTAGACGTTGGCGTAGGCGCAGGCGCCGGTGTCGGCGTCGGCGCCCTGGTCCACCCAGTAGTAGTCGGCAGTCCCGCCGGCGCGGGCCGCGTACTCCCACTCCGCCTCGCTCGGCAGGCGGTAGTGCCGGCCGGTGCGCTGCGCCAGCCACTGCACGTAGGCCTGGGCATCGTTCCAGGTGACGCAGGCCACCGGTTCGTCGTCGAACGGCGCGCGGCCATAGCCGGGATTGGTCCAGTCCGCCTCCGGCGGCGTGTGCCATTCCCCCTGCCGCCACACCTGGCAGCCGCCCGTCATGAGGTGGCCGCTGTCGCTGACGAAGGCGGCGAACTGCGCCTGGGTCACCTCGACCATGCCGAGCGCGAAGGCCTTGCGGATGCGCACCCGGTGCACCGGCCCCTCGGGGCGTCCCTCCTCGCCGCCCGGCGCGCCCATCAGGAATTCGCCCGGCGGAATCACCACCAGCGCCGGGCACTGCGCGCAGTCCTGCAACAGGCTGCCCGCCTTCGGGACGCTCGCGGCGCAACCGGCCAGCAGCAGCCCCAGGCCCAGTGTCAGCAATACAGTCCTTGCCTGCTGCAGGTGGTCCATGCGCGGGATCAGGCCACCAGCCCATGGCGAACCAGCGGCAGGCTGCGGATGCGCTGGCCGGTGGCGGCGAAAATCGCGTTGACGACCGCCGGCGCCACCGGTGGCACGCCGGGCTCGCCGACGCCGCCGAGTGGCAGGCCGCCCTCGATGATGTCGACGACGATGCGCGGCGTGGTGGCGAGCGTGACCATGCGGTAGTCGTGGAAATTGCTCTCCACCGCCCGCCCATCCTTGATGTTGATGGCGCCATACAGTGCGGCGGAGAGCCCGAAGATGATGCCGCCCTCCATCTGCATGCGCACCACCTCGGGCTGCAGCGCCCGCCCGCAGTCGATGGCGCAGAAGACCTCCAGCACCTCGAGCCTGCCGTCGCGCAGGCGCACATGGGCCACCTGCGCCACGCTCGAGCCCTGGTCGTCCACCAGCGCCAGCCCGAGGCCCTCGCCCTGCGGCAGCCGTCGGCCCCAGCCGGCACGCTTTGCTGCCGCACGCAGGACCGCCTGGTGCCGCGGCTGCTTCGCGAGCAGGCCGAGGCGGAACTCCAGCGGATCGCTGCCGGCGGCATGGGCGATCTCGTCCAGCGCGCACTCCATGAAGAAGCCGTTGTGCGACTGGCCCACCGAGCGCCAGGTGCCGATCGGCACATGCGTCGGCACGTTCGTCCAGTGCACGCGGTAGGCGTCGAAGGCATAGGGCGTGTCGTCGAAGGTGCTCACCGCCAGCGGGTCCGGCTTGCCCTTCAGGCGCCCCGGCCGGCCCCACTCCATGATGGAGGCGCCGGCGAGCTTCACCGCCATGCCGGTGAGCCGGCCGGCATCGTCGAGGTCGGCGCCGATGCGGGCGGCGAAGGCCGGACGGTAGAAATCGTGCTGCATGTCCTCGCTGCGCGACCAGATCAGCTTCACCGGCCGGCCGGGCACGGCGCGCGCGATGAGCGCCGCCTGGATGCCGTAGTCCACCGGCCAGCGCCGCCCGAAGGCGCCACCGGCGAAGGTACGCTGCACGCTCACCGCCGTCTGCGGCAGGCCGAGCGCGGCGGCCACCTCGTCGCGCAGGCGGATCGGCCCCTGCGATGGCCCCCAGAGCTGGCAGCGACCTTCGCTGAACAGCGCGGTGCAGGTCATCGGCTCCATGGTGGCATGCGCGAGGTAGGGCACCTCGTATTCCATCTCCAGGTGCCGGGCACCGGCAACCGGCTCCGCGCCCTGCTCCGCGCTCAGCACGCCGGGTTCGTCCAGCGCACGCCGCAGCGCCGCCTGCAGGCCGGGGGAATCCACGGCATCGTGCGGGCCGCGCGCGAACTCCGGCCGCAGCGCGCGCAGGGCGGTATCCGCGCGCCAGAAGTCCCCGGCCACCACGGCCACTGCATCGGGCAGGCGCACCACGGCATGCACGCCCGGCATGGCGCGGGCCGGCGCCTCGTCCACCGCGACCAGCGCACTGCCGAAGACCGGGCTGGCCATGACGCTCGCCACCAGCAGGCCGGGCTGGCGCAGATCGACGCCGAACTCCGCGCTGCCGGTGACCTTGGCCGGTACGTCCTTGCGCGGCTGGTCGCGCCCGAGATGGCGCAGCTCGGCATCCGGCCGCAGTTCGACCGCGGCCGGTACCGGCAGCCTGGCCGCCGCCGCCACCAGGGCCGCGAAGGGCTGGCGCCGGCCGCTCGGCCGGTGCAGCACCGCGCCGTTCTCCGTGGTGCACTCCGCGAGCGGCAGGCTCCAGCCGGTCGCCGCCGCCTGGCACAGCAGCGTGCGGGCCGTGGCGCCGAGCCGGCGCAGCTGCTGGTAGCGGCCGCGCACGCTCATGCTGCGCCCGGTGGCCTGGATGCCCTTCATGGGATTGATGAAGCGCTCGTCGGCCCAGGACTGGCGCACCTCCACCTGCTCCCAGTCCGCGCCGAGCTCGTCGGCGAGGATCAGCGGCAGCGAGCTGTGCACGCCCTGGCCGACCTCGAGTTCCGGGTCGGTGATCAGCACCCGGCCGTCGGCGCCGATCTCGAGGTAGGCGGCGAGCTGCGGGTCAGGCCAGGCGGTGCCGCCTGCGGTGGCCGCCGCGGCCGGACGCAGCCCCAGCCACAGGCCCGCCGCGGAGCCACCCGCCACCACGACGAAGTCGCGGCGGCTCAGGGCCGGTGCGGAACGCTCAGCGGGCTGTCCTGGCGCGGTCATCGGGCGGGGAAACCTCGGGGCCGGGTCTGCATGTCATTATAACAATATGATAAATTTCCACAGCCTATGACTGCCGCAGCGCGTTTCGCCTTCCCGACCCTGTTCGCGGTGGTATTCATCGACCTGGTCGGCTTCGGCATCGTCATCCCGCTGGTGCCATTCTACGTCGAGCGGCTGGGGGCCGGCCCGGAGCTGATCACCCTGATCATCGCGCTGCACGCGCTCTGCCAGTCGCTCGCCATGCCGCTGTGGGGCGCCGTCAGCGATCGCTACGGCCGGCGTCCGGTGCTGCTGGTGAGCATGCTGGGCCACGCCGGATCGTACCTCATGATGGGCTTCGCCGATTCCCTGTGGATGCTGGCGCTGGCCCGCATCATCAGCGGCGTCACCGCGGCCAACCTCTCCACCGCCTACGCCTACATCACCGACATCACCAGCCCGGCCGAGCGCGCCGGTGCCATGGGCAAGATTTCCGCCGCCTTCGGCCTCGGCTTCGCGGTGGGCCCGGCGATCGGCGGCCTGCTGGCCGGCGGCAGCACCATCGCCGAAGCCAACCTGATGCGCCCGGCGGTGGCCGCGGCGGCGTTCTCGCTGGTCGCCGCGGCGGCCATCTGGCTCTTCCTGCCCGAGACGCACCACGCGGCCGCGCGGGCGGCGGCACGCAGCGAACGCCAGGGCCTGCTCGCGGACCTGCGCCGCGTCACGGCCCGCCCGGTGATCGGCATGATGCTGGTGCTGGCGCTGATCGTCGTGACCTTCATGGCGGTGCGCGAGTCGATCTTCCCGCTCTGGGCCTACTACCGCCTGGACCTCAACGCCCGCGAGATCGGCATCACGCTCGGCTACAACGGCGCCCTCATCAGCGCCGTGCAGTTCCTCGGCATGGGCCGCCTCAGCGACCGCTTCGGCGAGCTCGGCCTGGTGAAGGCGGCGGTGCTGCTGTTCGCCACCGCCTGGGTGGGGCTGTCGCTCTCCGGGAACATGTTCCAGTGCATGCTGGCGCTGACGGCGCAGGGCCTCGGCACCGCCTTCTTCCAGAGCAGCATGCAGACGCTGATCTCCAAGCGCGCCGCGGCCGCCGAGCGCGGCCTGGTGCTCGGCGTCTACCAGTCCTCCAGCGCCCTGGCCCGCTTCATGGGTCAGGCCAGCGCCGGTACGCTGTTCGGGCAGATCGGCATGAACGCGCCCTTCCTCATCGGCGCCAGCGCCATGGCCCCGGCCCTGTGGCTGGCGCTGCGCATCGGACGCCACACGGAGCAGGCACCATGAGCCAGCCACGCTGCTACATGATCGTCATCGCCCACCTCAGCGACCGCCAGCGCTTCCTCGACGGCTATGCGCGGGTGGTGCCGCAGCTGGTGGAACAGTTCGGCGGCCGCTACGTCATCCGCGGCAGCGGCGGCAGCTTCCTCGAGGGTGGCTGGTGCGAGAATCCGAGCGCGCTGGTGTCGGAGTGGCCGAGCAAGGCCGCGGCGCTGGCGTTCTGGAACTCGCCGGAGTACGCGGCGGCGAAGCAGCTGCGCGCGGACGCGGGCGACTTCCAGGTGCTGCTGATCGAGGCGGCCTGAGCGGCCGGCGCCCCAGTCTGGCGCCAGGCCGGTCTCAGGCGAGCGCCCGCCCCCGCGTCTCGATCACCCAGGGCATGAAGGCCAGTCCCAGCAGCGGGATGAAGCCCACGTAGAACAGCACGTCCACCGCGGCGCTGGTGCCGCGCGCGGCGATGGCGCCCACCAGGAAGGGCCCCACCGCCGCCACCACCCGGCCGATGTTGTAGCAGAAGCCGGCGCCGGTGCCGCGCAGCCGCGTCGGGAACAGCTCCGGCAGGTAGTAGGTGAAGCTGCCGAAGACGCCGAACACCGTCAGGCCGATGGCGAAGTACAGGTACAGGCGCGTCTCCGGCGGCAGGTCGAGACCGAAGGTGGCGAAGATCGCGGCCGCCGAGGCGATCCAGTAGAGGCGGAACATCGCCTTGCGGCCGAGCAGCTTCGCCGCCGGGATGGTCAGCAGCGTGCCGATGAGGCCGCCGAGGTTGAACCAGCTGGTGGCGAGCGTCTTCCAGTGCTCGACCAGCGCCAGGGTCTCGCTGCCGCCGAGGCCGCGGGCCTCGGCCGCCGTGCGGGCCAGCCCGCCGGCCACCACCGGGATGAAGGCATTGCAGCTCCACCAGGTCAGCAGCGCCACCAGCGCCATCAGGAAACCCGAGAGCGTGGCGCGGCGCAGTTCGGGGCTGAACAGCTCGCCGATGCGCACATGGCGGTCGGCGAGGTTCTTCCAGCGCTCCGGCTCCCTGACGAACAGGCGCACCGCGAACGCCGCCGCCGCCGGCAGCAGGCCGAACAGGAACACGTAGCGCCAGGACTGCTCCGGGCTGTCGGCGAACCAGTTGCCGGCCACCTGCAGGTTGACGAAGGTGGCGAAGAACAGGCCCATGGGCGCGGCGGTGTAGAGCAGCGCGCCCGCCTCCACCCGCTTCGACTCGGGCACGGTCTCGGCGACCATGGCGGCCCCGGCCGCCCACTCCCCGCCGATGCCCAGCGAGGCCAGCACCCGGAACAGCAGCAGCCACCAGATGTTGGGCGCGAAGGCGCAGGCGGCGGTGCCGACCGCGTAGAGCAGCATGGTCAGCAGCAGCGTGCGGCTGCGGCCGATGCGGTCGCAGACCAGGCCGAAGAGCACGCCGCCGGTGGCCCAGCCGAGCAGCAGCGCCGAGGTGAGCAGCCCGGTCCAGTACAGCGTCGCCTGCTTGGCCTCCGCCGAGCCGAGCGGCAGGCCGAGCAGCGTCGGCACGCAGTTCGGCGCCACGTAGTTGAACAGCAGGCCGTCGAAGACGTCGAAGCCCCAGCCCAGCCAGGCGGCGAACAGTACCGTCCACTGGTAGCGGCTGAAGCCGAGCACTCAGCGCGCCTTGCGGGTCAGGTGCACGTGGTGGTGGTAGCGGTCGCCGCGGTACCAGGCGACCAGGCGCTCGACGGGACGCCGCTGGCTGTCGAACACCACCAGCCGGATGTGCACCAGTGGCGCGCCCACCGTGGTGTTGAGCAGCGAGGCCAGCCGCGCATCGGCCAGCGTGGCGCTGATGACCTGGTCCGCCGCGGCGATGTCCACGCCCTTGCGCTCCAGCAGGTTGAGCATCGGGCTCTCGTTGAGCTCGCGCAGGTCGAAGCGCACCCTGAGCGCGGCCGGCACATAGGTGATGACGTAGCCCACCGGATGGCGATCGGTGAGCCGCACATGCGAGGCGCGCTGCACGCGGGCACCCGGCGCCAGCTGCAGGTCATGCGCGGTCTCCGGGTCGGCCTCGACCTCGGTGACCTCGGCCTGGGCGACACGGCTGGTCTTGCCGAGGCGCTCGACCTTGCGCAGCAGCTGGTCCATCTCGCCGATCACCGGCGCATCGGCCAGGTCCTCGACCACGAAGGTGCCGCGCCCCGGCTGGCGCAGCACCAGCCCTTCGTCGACCAGCATGTCGACGGCCTTGCGGGTGGTGATGCGCGAGACCTTGAACAGCCGGCACAGCTCCTCTTCGGTCGGCAGGCGGCCGCCGGGCTTGTAGCTGCCCTGGTAGATCCAGTCGCGTACGGTGGAATAAACCTGGATGTAACGCGGGCTCTTGATCGCGTGGTCGATCAGTTCGCCCCTTCTGGCCACCATGCAAGGTACTCCGCTCGGCCTGCGTCATCCGGCCGCAGCGCCGGTGGCAGACGTCCCCATGTCATGTGGATATGATAATGTCAAAGCCCTTTGCAAGGAGACAAGAATAATGACGACCCCGACCGAGCCCATGGTCCGCGCCGATGGCACCTACCCCACGGTCGACCTGCGCAAGCCGGTGACCTTCGCCACGGTGGTGCAGACCAGGGTCCATGGCGTCGACGGCGCCAACCCGGGCCCGGGCCTGCGCAGCAACCTCGACTACTTCCTCGAGGCCATCGACATCGCCCAGGGCTACGGCGGCCGCAGCGACCTGCTGCTGTTCCACGAATTCCCAATCACCGGCTTCTCCGACTGGACCCGCGAGCAGCACTACCGCATCGCCATCGAGGTGCCGGGGCCGGAAGTCGACGAAGTGGTCAGGAAGGCGAAGCAGCACAACTGCTACATCGTCTTCGGCACCTACGCCCGCGACGAGAAGGACTGGCCGGGGCACATCCTGCACCTGATGGTGATGGTCACCCCCGACGGGCGGGTCATCAAGCACTGGAAGCAGCGCAACGTGCGCGGCATGTTCCCCGGCTCCGAGCAGTACACCTCGGTGATCTACGACGTCTACGACCGCTTCGTGGAGATGTACGGCCTCGACGCCGTCATCCCGGTGGAGCGCACCGACATCGGCAACATCGCCATGTCGGCGGTGCAGTTCGAGCCGGAGCTGTTCCGCTGCATGGCCATGAAGGGCGCGGAGATCATCTGCCGCGTGGCCACCGGTGGCTTCGAGAGCGACGACATGCGCCTGACCTCCTACCACAACAGCGTCTACACCATGATCTGCAACAACTCGGTGAGCACCCACGGGCGCAACCGCGGCTTCTTCGAGGAAGAGGCCTTCGGCGGCCCCGGCCGCTCGGCCATCTACGGCCCGCGGGGCGTGGAGCTGGCAAAGGCCGGTCCCTTCGAGACCAAGAAGATGGCGGTGATTCCCATCGCCGAGTTCCGTGCGCGCCATCGCATCCCCGACCTGCACATGCAGCTGTACCGCCCGGTGCTCGACCAGTACCGCGAGCGCTACGACCACAGCCTGTACCTGAAGCAGCTGCCGCAGGACAAGCGCGACGCCTTCCGCTACTTCCAGGAAAACGCGCGCTGGACGCACTTCTGGTGAGGCCGCCGCCGGGCAACCCGGGAGCAGTGCGCGCGTGAAGCTCAGGCCCGACGCCGCCGGTGAGCGCATCGGGCCTTTCTGGATCACGCCGGGCTGGACGCGGCTCAACGCCGCCACGGTATGGGCCGCGTCCTTCCTCACCATCGGGCTGGCCGCCTTCATCAGCTTCGTGCAGCCCTACCTGCTCACCGAGGTGCTGCAGCTGCCCGACGCCGTCCAGGGGCGCCTGACCGGCTCGCTGGGCGCGCTGCAGGAAATCATCGTCATCTGCAGCGCCAGCTTCTTCGGCGTCTGGTCCGACCGCAGCGGCCGCCGCCGCGTCTATTACCTCGGCTTCCTCGCCATGGCGGCCGGCTTCGCCATCTACCCGCTGGCGGACAGCGTCGCCGAGCTGGTGCTGTTCCGCTGCGTGTTCGCGCTGGGGATCGCCATGGCGCCGCTGATGCTCAGCGCCTGTGTCGTCGACGCCATCCAGGAGGTGTCGCGCGGCCGCTGGATCGCCTCCAACACGCTGCTGCAGGGGCTGGGCGTGGTCACCATGTCGGTGCTGCTGGCGAAGATGCCGGCCTGGTTCGAGCTGCGCGGCGTGCCGCCGGCCTCCGCCATCCGCTACGCCTTCTGGATGGCCGCGGCACTGGCGCTGCTGGCCGCGGCCGTGGTGGCCGCCGGCCTGCCGCGGCTCGCCCCCGGCCACATCCGCGGCGCCGGCCGCGGTGCCTGGCGGCTGGTGGCGCAGGCGCTCGGCCTGGCGCGGCGCAACCCGAGCCTCGGCATCGCCTACGGCGCGGCCTTCATCGGCCGCGGGGACTTCACCATCGTCGGCGTGTTCTTCTCGCTGTGGCTGGTGCAGGCCGGCCGCGACGCCGGCATGAGTTCCGCCGAGGCGCTGGCCACGGCCGGCAAGCTCTTCGGCCTGATGCAGGGCGCCGCCATGCTCTGGGCGCCGGTGATGGGCATGGTGGTCGATCGCCTGCGGCGCCTCGACGCGCTGTGCCTGGCGCTGGCCATCGCCGGGCTGGCCTACCTGGCCATGGGCCAGGTGACCCGGCCCTTCGATGCCGGCTTCATCCCCTTCGCGCTGCTGCTCGGCATCGGCGAGATGGGCGTCATCGTCGCCGCCGGCGCCCTGCTCGGCCAGGAGGCGCCGCAGGAGAACCGCGGGCCGGTGATCGGCTTCTACAACGCGGTCGGGGGCGTGGGTATCCTCTTCGCCACCTTCGTCGGCGGCCAGGTGTTCGACGGCATCGGGCGCACCGCGCCGTTCAGTCTCATGGGCCTGCTCAACCTGGTGCTGCTGGCCGCGGCGCTGCTGGTGCGGCTGCGCGCGGCGCGCGGCGCACGCACGGTGCCCTCATGCAACTGAAGGCGCTGGGACATTCCGGGCTGCGCGTCTCGGCGGTCGGCCTCGGCTGCATGAACTTCGGCATGGTCTGCGACCAGGCGGCCACCCGGGCCATCGTCGATGCGGCTCTCGACTGCGGCATCAACTTCTTCGACGTCGCCGACATGTACGGCGGCCCGCTCGGCGAGGCCGAGACGCTGCTCGGCCGCGCGCTGGGCGCGCGCCGCCGCGAGGTGATCCTCGCCACCAAGTTCGGCGGCCAGCGCGGCAGCCGCGAGCCCGGAGTGCGCGGCGGCGGCTCGCCCGCCTACATCGCCCGCGCGGTCGAGGACAGCCTCAGGCGCCTGGGCACCGACTACATCGATCTCTACCAGCACCATTTCCCGGATGCCGCCACGCCGCTCGAGGACACGCTGCGGGCGCTCGATGACCTGGTCACGCAGGGCAAGGTGCGCCACCTCGGCTGCTCGAACTACGACGCCGGGCAGCTGAAGGCGGCCAGCATCGCCGCGCGCAGCGGCCGCACCCACAGCTTCGTCAGCGCACAGAACCGCTACAGCCTCCTGTACCGCGACATCGAGCGCGAGCTGGTGCCCATCGCCCAGGCGCAGCAGGTCGGCATCCTGCCCTACTTCCCGCTGGAGAGCGGGCTGCTGACCGGCAAGTACCGGCAGGGCGCGACGCCGCCCGCGGACTCGCGCTTCGCGCGCTGGCGCGGCGGCGGTGGCTTCGTCTCGCCCGGGCGCTGGGCCACGGTGGCACAGCTCGAGGAATACGGCGGCCGGATCGGCCGCTCGCTGCTCGACATCGCCATCGGCTGGCTGGCGGCCCAGCCCTGGGTGTCGAGCGTGATCGCCGGCGTCACCAGCCCCGGGCAGGTCCACGCCAACGTGCAGGCCGCTTCCTGGGAGCCGACCGCGGAAGACCTCGCGCGCATCGCCGCCATTGCGCCAGTGCCGGCAGCGGCGCCGGCACCAGGAGGCTAGCTAGCTGCGCCGGCGATCCTCGCGCTGCCGGCGCTCCTTGCCGGCATTGGGCACCAGGCCACCAAAGCGCGCGAACATGTCGCGCCGGTCGCCGGAGCTGCGCCGGTCGGCATGGCGCACGAAGCGGCAGCCGCAGCTGCCGCGGCCGCAGCCGGCCACCGGCAGGGCCGGCGCCCGCACCGCGAGATAGCGCGTGCCGGCCATGGCCAGCACCGCCTTGCAGGGCTGATCGGCGCAGGGGCGGATCGACACCGCCGCGAAGGGATTGGCCGGCCGCACGGCCTCGCGCCGCGCCACGGGCGCCACCGGCCCGGCGCGCACCAGGTCGCGTCGCCGCTGGAACTGCACCACGACAAACGGCGCCACGACGCCGAACGCCACGCCCGCCACGATCCAGGCCACCGTGCCCAAGTCACGATCTCCACAAGATCCCGGCCACAGTCATAACCCGGCGCGGCGCCGGCCGCTGCGCCCTGTGTCACAGGAACGCGCGCCACCATGCCAGCGCCAGCAGCGCCGCGGCCGCCAGGCCGCAGCCCGCCTGCGACCACGGCCGCCCGGGGCGCAGCCCGCCCAGCAGGTGCAGCCCGGCGCCACCCAGGGCGCCGGCGAGGAAGCCGGCGAGGTGGGCGAAGACGTCGGTGTGCTCGTCGCCGGTGCCGGTGTAGGCGAGCAGCGCCACCGCCCCCACCGCCGGCGACCAGCGCCGCGCCCAGCCGGGCCGCTGCTGCCGCTGCCGGCGCGAGCGGCCGAGCACCACGGCCGCCACCAGGCCCAGCGCGGCGAACACCGCGGTGGAGGCGCCGATGCTGCGATGCTGGGCGACCTGCAGCAGGGCGTTGGCCGCATTGCCGAGGCTGGCCAGGGCCACGGTGCCGAGCGCCGCCACCCCCGAGCCCAGATACTGGCCGGCGAGGTAGGCGAAGAAGGCGCCGAAGACCATGTTGCCGATGACGTGGTCGATGTCGCCGTGCAGGGTGAGCGCGGTGACCGCCCGCCACCACTCGCCCGTGCGCACCCGCCCGGCCACCAGCTCGCCGGCGCCGAGCCAGTCGAGGCCGAACAGCGCACTGACCTGCACCGCGTAGGCCAGACTCAGCACCACGATCCAGGCGGTCGCCAGCGCCAGGCCACGGGTCGGCGCAATCGCCGGCCAGGGCGGCGCCAGGCGCTGCGGATTCTCGTGCCGGTACCGCCCGAGCTGGTCACGGGCGCGTGCGGCTGCCGCCTCCGGCACCATCAGGTGGCAGGCGTCCGGCTGCTCGGTGACGTAGTGCGCGATGTCCATGGCCTTGAGCACCAGCGCCTGCTCCTCGCAGGGCCGACGCGTGGCCGAGCTGAACACGCTCACCCAGTCCGCGGGCCGGGAACCGTCGGGCAGCATGGCTGGCGTGCTCCGTGGCGCTGTCAGGAGCCCGTTCTTTTAGCGTCCCGTGCGCGGCCAGGCAAGGGCCGACGGCGGCGCTGCACCGGCTCTCAGTGCAGCCGTTCCCGCTGGCGCAGCAGCGCCGAGCGCAGGCGCTCGATCAGGTCGCGCTCGATGTAGGGCTTGGTGAGGTAGTCGGCGACATCCGCGCGCATGGCGCGCACCGCGGTGGGCACGTCGCCGAGCCGCGTGAGGATCATCGCCGGGGCGAACACGTTGTCCTGGCGCAGCCTGGAGATCAGCTCGAGGCCGGTCATGCCGGGCAGTTCCACCTCGGAGATCACGCAGCAGTTCTCGCCGCAGGCGGGGATCTCCTGCAGCAGGGCCTCGCCGGACTGGTAGGTGCGGGTGTTGTAGCCGGCGCGCTCCAGCAGCGCCTTCAGGCTGGCGCTGTCGCCCGGGTCGCTGTCGACGACCAGTACGGTGTAATCGCCGGGAATGAATTGCGTGCCCATGATCCGGTCACCGACGGCCCATGCTCCGGCAGGAGCACGGCATCCTCCGCTTGGCTCCAGACTCGCCGGTGAGTATCTGGAGCGCCGCCGCGCGGGCCTATACGGACAACTACCTAAGGGCGGCCGGGCAGGCGCTCAGAACACCTTGACATCGGGGATGTTGAACAGGGATTTCCATTCCCTGGCGATGAGCAGGTCCATCAGCTCGGAGGCCTGGCCGGCCTGCTTCCTTTCCATCTCGAACTGCAGCGTCGCCAGCGCCTCGTCGACCCGCGGCCCGAACAGGTAGCGCAGGTAGTCCATCGGGATGCGCGGCTCGTCCTCCTGCACGTCGCCCTCGGCGTCGAACGGCGGCGGCAGCAGCGGCGGCACGTAGTAGACGTTGGGCTCGGTGCCGAACTCCGGGTGCAGCGGCAGCGCCACCTTCCAGACGTTGACCAGCTTCCAGATCGGTCCGTCGACATCGTCGATGAAGCCGACGAAGCGCAGCCGGCCCGGGCACTGGCGCGCGCAGGCCGGGGCCACGCCCTGCTCCACCCGCGGGAAGCAGAAGATGCACTTCTGCGAGCGGCCGCTGACGAAGTTGAAGTAGATCTTGTTGTACGGGCAGGCGCGGTTGCACTCGCGGAAGCCCTGGCACTTGTCCTGGTCGATCAGCACGATGCCGTCCTGCTCGCGCTTGTAGATGGCGCGCACCGGGCAGGCCTCCAGGCAGGCCGGCCTGGTGCAGTGGTTGCACAGCCGCGGCAGGTAGAAGTGGTAGTTGTTCGGGTACGTGCCCTGGCTGCTGTCCTCGTCCCAGTTGGCGCCCTTGCCCATGGGGCGCTCCTGCCCCAGGCGGCTGGCCTCGCCCTTGAAGTAGACCTGCTCGTGGTTGAGCGGGACGACATCGCCGTAGGCTTCCCGCGGCAGCAGCGTGCCGGGCTTCAGCCGGCCGCCCTGCCAGCCGCCGCCGTGTTCCTCCCAGCCGCGCGGGTAGCCGGGACCGGGCTTGGTCTCGACGTTGTTCCAGAGCATGTACTCCTGGCCCGGCTCGTCGGTCCACAGGCTCTTGCAGGCCGCGGTGCAGGCCTGGCAGCCGATGCACTTGTTGAGGTCGATGACCATCGCGACCTGGTGACCCATCTGGCTACCCATGGGCGGCCTCCTGCGGTTCGATGATGGTCGAGGACTGCCAGGCCAGGTCGCTGGCAACGTAGTCCGCGAGGGCCGCGAGCACCCGGCTGTAGAAGGCACCCGGCGCGAGCCGCTCCACGCCGGCGGCGAGCGCCGGCACCCAGTTCGCCAGATGGCGCGGGGCGAAGTCGGCCTGCGCCAGCTGCCAGGAGAGGCGCTCGCCGGCATCGCTGGCCTCGTGGTAGCAGAGGAAGTGCATGAACTCGAGCTCCACCGAGAGATGGTCCGGCGCCCAGGCGAAGCGCTCGTCGAGGCGATAGCCGAAGAAATCGTAGAACCGCACCAGGTCCTCGCGGGTGCCGGCCTTCTGGCCGGTGAGCAGGTCTTCGCGGATCGGTGCCGGCGGGCCCTGGCTGCCGACCTCGAACAGGCCGCTGTACTCGGCCTTGAGTTCCTCAGGATCGGCCGCGATGAACTCCTCGAGCAGCGCCAGCACCACCGGCGGCAGCAGCGCGCCCGCGGCGGCCAGCCGGCTGCGCACGGCGGCCTGCGCCTCCACGTCGTGGGGCGAGGCGGTGAGTTCGGAGAACGCCGCGTAGCACAGCGCGCGCTGCGGTGCCGTCGCCTCCGGCTCGCGGCCGGCGCCGATGCCGCGCAGCGGACCCGGCTCCGCTGCGGCGCCGGCCGTGGCGCTCATGCCCGGCCTCCCGCGCCCGCGGCGGCCTTCTCGAAGTCGCAGGTGAAATCGCGGTAGGTCTGGTTGGGCGCGTAGGCCAGCGGCCGGTAGCCGAGGTGGCCATAGTCGCCGGCCATGGTCGTGGGCTTGATCAGGCCGCCGGTGGGGATGACGGCGCTGAAGTTCTGCCCGCCGCGGAACATCAGCGGATCCCAGCCGTGGTACATGAACAGCATGCCCGGCTGGATGCCGGCGCTGAGGTGCGCCATGGCGACGAACTCCCCGGCCGGGTTGAACACGCGGATCAGGTCGCCGTCGGCCACGCCGCGCGCGCGCGCGTCGTCCGGGTTGACGTAGATGTCGGGCTCGCCGCGCTGCAGGCTCACCAGCAGCTGGTCGTCGCGCCACATGCTGTGGATGCCGTGGCGCGCATGGCCCATGGTCATCTGCAGCGGATAGCCCTCGAGCCGCAGCGGGTCGCGGTGGCCGGGCAGCTGCTCGTCGAACTCGAGGAACCACTCGTGGTCGATGTAGAACTGCTGGCGGCCCGTGAAGGTCTCGTAGGGCTGCTTGTGGCGCACGCTGCGGGTGATGTCCTCGTGGTAGGGCGAACCGGCCTGGTCCCACATGACGCCCGCGGAATCGTCGACGCGGACGATGCCCCGGGCGGCGAGCTCGTCGAAGGACATCTTCGGCAGGCCCTGGGTGGTGTTGATGAGGTACTGCACGACATCCTTGACGCTGCGGATGCGCCCGCCCATGGTGTAGTAGTCGAGCGCGCGGGCGTAGTCGCGGCGCACCGAGCGGCCGTCGACCTCGTCACGCACCGCCGGTGTGCGCCGTTCGCGCGCGCGGCGCGCGATCGCCGCGATCAGCCGCCGATTGGCCTCCCAGTCGTTGACCGCCTCGCCTAGCGGCGGCACGGCTTCATCGAGCACCTGCACGTAGGGCATGCGCGCCTGGAGCATCAGGTCCTGGCGCTCGTAATGGTGCGCGATCGGCAGCACGTAGTCTGCGTTGTGCGCGGTCACGCTCATGTCGGGCGTGAGCACCACGACGGTCTCCAGCTTGTCGAAGGCCTCGCGCCGCCACTGGTTGCCCGAGGCGCGCCAGTTGAGGGCGTTCTCGCCGGCGAAGAACGCCATCTTCCAGCCCTGCTCGCTGTAGCTCGGGAACCAGTCCTCGCGGATGCTGTACTGGTAGCGCTCGTCGTAGAGCGTCGCCAGCTCCTCACCGTAAATGGCGCGGTTCTGTTCCTTGAGCTTCGCGTGGTCGTAGTCCCAGGTGGTGCTGGAGATCATGCGCAGTGCCGGGCCGATGTCGGCGAAGGCGAAGGCCGACAGGCCACGGCCCTTGGGCGCGTTGCCGAACTGGATACCGCTGCCCTCGGGCCCGATGTTGCCGGTGAGTGACAGCATCAGCAGCATCGCCCGCTGCAGCATGTCGCCATGCAGCCACTTGCAGGCGGAATAGCCGGTGTAGATCATTGCCGGCTGCGCGCTGGCGAAGCTGCGGGCGATGCGCCGGATCAACTTCGGGCTCATGCCGGTGATGGCGGCGACCTTCTCCGGCGTGTGCGCGGCGGCCTTCAGCTTCAGCAGCTCGAAGACCGTGGTGCACTCGACCTCGCCGTCCAGGGTATCGACCTTCCAGCGGCCTTCCAGCGCCGGGCGGATCGCGCCGAGGTCCAGGGTCTCGAAGCGCAGCCGGTCGCGGCCCACGGGCGGGTCCGCCAGCCCGGTGCCGGGCGCCTGCACCACGCGGCCGGCCGCCTCGTCCCACAGGTAGTAGACGTTCTCCCGTACCGCCAGCTTGCCCACCAGCGAGCGGTCCTCGCCGCGCAGGAACTCGCGGGTATCGAGCCGCACCAGGAATGGCAGGTCGGTCTGCTCGCGGATGTAGTCGGCCTTGTAGAGCCGCTCCTCCAGGATGACGCTGACGAAGGCCATGGCCAGCGCCAGGTCGGTGCCCGGCTTCGGGTTGGCCCACAGGCTGGAGTGCATGGCGGTGGGCGTGAATTCCGGGGAGATGGCGATGACCTCGGTGCCGTTGTAGCGCGCCTCCCAGAAGAAATGCGCGTCGGGGATGCGCGTCACCGCCGGGTTGGCCATCCACACCAGCACGCAGCGCGCCTTGAAGATCGCCGCCAGCGTGTCGCCGGTGTAGACCGCGCCCAGCGTCATGAAGACCCCGGTCGGCAGGTCGCCGACCCCGGAGTAGAACTCCGGCACCGTGACGCCGGTGATGTTGGCGAAGCGGGCCAGCGACGCGAAGGACGCCATCTTGATCGACATCTGCGTGCCGCTGCCGTAGGTGATGCACTGCGGGCCGCGGCCGGTGGCGAGGTCGAGGAAGCGGTCGGCAATCTCGGTGGTGGCCTGCTCCCAGCTGATGCGCTGCCACTTGCCGGAGCCGCGCTCGCCGGCGCGCTTCATCGGATAGAGCACGCGCTGCGGGCCGTACATGTACTTCGCGTGGCGCAGGCCCTTGTTGCAGCCGCGCGGCCCGTAGTCCGGCACGTCGGCGCCCGAGGGCGCGTACATGCCCTGCTGTTCCTCGCGCCAGACGATGCCGTTCTTCACGTAGACGTTGAAGGCGCAGGTGCCGGCGCAGTTGGTGCCGTGGGTGCCATGGGTGACGCGGTCCCAGGTCCACTTGTTGCGCATCAGGTCTTCCCAGCGCCGGTAGGCTGGGCCGTCCGCCGCCGGTGTCGCCGCCACCGCGTAGCGCAGGCTGAGCGCGGCGGCCGCGCCCGCACCCTGCATGAACTTTCGCCTGTCGGTGGTAGCTGGCATAGTGGCCGGGAGACTATGGGAAGGCCCCGCGGCGGGGCATGACAATTATCACCCAATGATCAGCTACGCCGCTGCACTGGATATCCTCGCCTCGGCCGCCACGCCACTGCCCGCCGCTAACCTGCCCTGCAGCCCGGCGGCGGGACTCACCGCCGCCGCCGACCTGGCCAGCAGCGTGGCCGTGCCACCCTTCGCCAATGCTGCCATGGATGGCTTCGCCCTGCGCAGCATCGACACGCAGGGCGCCAGCGCCGAGGCGCCGCTGCGGCTCGTCGTAGCCGGCAGCATCCCGGCCGGCAGCGCAGCGCCGGCGGCGACCACGGCCGGTGTCGCCTGGGAGATCATGACCGGCGCGCCGCTGCCGGCGGGCTGCGATGCCGTGGTGGCCGTCGAGCGCGCCGAGGTGCAGCGCGACACGGCGGGCCGGCCGCAGGCGCTGCTGCTGCGCGAGCCGCTGGCTGCGGGACGCAACCGCCGCGATGCCGGTGAGGACTTCCGCGCCGGTGGGCGCCTGCTCGCCGCCGGGCGCGCCATCGATGCGCCGGCCATCATGGGCCTCACCGCCACCGGCACCACGACGCTGCTCGCCCGGCCTGCGCCGCGGGTTGCGGTGATCGCCACCGGCAGCGAGCTGTCCAGTGCGCCGACGCTCGGGGCCGGCCTGATCCGCGACAGCAACCGGCCCTACCTCGCGGCGATGCTCGCGCAGCTGCAGCTGCCGCTTACTGGCAGCACTGCGGTCGCCGACGAACCCGCCGCCTTCACGCAGGCCCTGGCCACCGCGCTCGAGGCCGCCGACCTCGTCATCACCACCGGCGGCGTTTCCGCCGGACGCCTGGACTTCGTGCCCGCGGCGATCACGGCGATGGGCGGCGAGACGCTGTTCCACAAGGTCGCGATCCGGCCCGGCAAGCCACTGCTCGCCGCGCGCTTCGGCCGGCGCCTGGTGCTGGCGCTGCCGGGCAATCCGATGGCGGTGGCGGTCGGGCTGCGCTTCTTCGTGCTGCCGGCACTGCGCGCACTGGCCGGCCGTGCTCCCGAGCCGCGGCTGCGCGCCCGCGCGCTCGATGCCATCCACAGCCGCAAGGGCCTGACCTTCTTCGCCAAGGCCCGCGCGCACCTGGATGCACAAGCAACGCTGCGCGTCCGCGCACTGCCCGGCCAGGAATCGTTCCGCATCGCGCCGCTGCTCGCGGCGAACTGCTGGGCGATCCTCGATGCCGCGCGCGGTGGCGTCGCTGCCGGCGAACTGCTCGACGTCGCGCCGCTGCTGCCCGGCGAGTTTCCGGCCGGCGACGGCTGAGCGGCACGTAGAATCCCGTATACCCGCGATCGCTGCCTGCCGATAATGCTGGCCCGCGGCCGTCGCCGGCCTCGTGCGGACAGGACAATAAGGAGCAGAAATGTACCCGGTGCTGAAGGCCATCCACCTCACCGCCATCGCCACGACCATCACGCTGTTCATGCTGCGTGCGGTCTGGGCCTTCCAGGGTTCGGCGCGGCTGCGCATGCCGATCATGCGCTGGCTGCCGCATGCCAACGACACCGTGCTCCTCGTGAGTGCACTGGCCACCGCCGCGGTGCTCGGCCAGTATCCGTTCGTGAACGACTGGCTGACGGCCAAGGTCCTCGCGCTGCTCGCCTACATCGTGCTCGGCCACATCACGCTCTGGCGCTGCCGCAACAACCAGCAGCGCGCACTGTGGTTCACCGCCTCGCTGGCCTGCTTCGCCTACATCCTGCTGGTGGCGCGATGCCACGACCCGCGCGCCTGGCTCTGCGCGCAGAGCCTGCTCGCCTAGCCCCGCGTCCGGCGGCACCCCGAAACGCAGGCGGCCCGGGGGTCACCCGGGCCGCGCGCGTCAGCGAAACGCTGCAGGCGGGAAACGTCAGGCCGGCTTCGGCGCCCAGGCGCTGCACCAGCCCTTCTCGGCCACCAGCTTCCCGGGGAACGCCGTGCAGGGACGCCAGGCGCCGGAATCGGCCTGGATCTGCACGCAGTTGGCGCAGTCCGAGCCCGCCTTGAAGTTCGGCACCTTCGCCTTGTCCACCTTGCTGGCGTCATGCGTGTACATGAGCGCCTTGGCGACCGGATCGTTCAGGTCGAGGTGCGGCATGGCCTTGGCCTGCGCGGCAGCGCTGCGGCTGGCGAAGATCGCCGTCACCGGGATCGCCACCGCGGTGGCACCGATGAAGGCGCGCCGCGAAATCATCTTGTCGGTCATCTGGGTTCCTTCCAAAGATTGGCAAGCACTGGACAGTGTTGGCTGTTGCGATATGCTGCGTCGCCATCAGGAAAGAACGCTGGCGGCCCAGCGGTGCGCATGCTACCAGCACCCCCGGCGCAGATCATCCGCATTCCTACCTATGACAGGGGCCGCCTGATGGATCCATGCATCACCCTGACCACGGACTTCGGCGCCGCCGGTCCCTACGTGGCGATGATGAAGGCCGTCATCCAGCGCCATGCGCCCGGGGCGACCGTCGCCGACCTGACCCACGAGGTGGCCCCCTGCAATCCCGGCGAGGCGGGTTTCTGGATCGCGCACAGCTTCCGCTACTTCCCCGCCGGCAGCCTGCACCTGGCGGTGGTGGATCCGGGCGTGGGCACGCGGCGCGCGATCCTCGCCGCGGCCCATGACGGCCACCTGTTCCTGGCGCCCGACAACGGCCTGCTGCCGCTGGTGCTGCCGGAGTCGGTGCCGCTGTACGCACTGGCCGAGGACTGGCCCGGGCGCCGCGACTGGCCGGCGCCGAGCCGGAGCTTCCACGGCCGCGACATCTTCGCGCCGCTCGCCGCGGCGCTGCTCCGCAGCCAGGCCAGCCCGGCCGACATCGGCCCGCGGCTCCACGACCCGGTGCCGGCCGCGCTGCCCGCGCCCCGGCGCAGCGGCGCCAGCGTCAGCGGCCAAGTGGTCACGATCGACCACTGGGGCAACCTGGTCACCAACATCGACGCCGCGCTGCTCGAGGACATCGCCGCCCCGCGGGTCAGCATCGGCCACCGCGACCTGCCCCTGCGCCGTACCTACGGCGAGGCACCGCCAGGCGCGTTGCTGGCGCTGGTGAATTCCCTCGGCGTGGTGGAAATCGCCTGGCGCGAGGGCAATGCCGCCGCGATGCTCGGGCTCGGCCGCGGCGCCCCGGTCCAGGTCAGCGCTGGCGGCTGAGCGCCCTCAGGCCTGGGCCTTCGCCCAGCTGTCACGCAGGCCGACGACGCGGTTGAACACCGGCTGGCCGGGCCTGGAATCCACGCGGTCGGCGACGAAATAGCCGACGCGCTCGAACTGGTACCAGGCGCCGGGTGCCGCCGCGGCCAGCGCGGGCTCGAGCATGCAGCCCAGGCGCCGCTCCAGCGAGGCGGGATTGATGAACTCCCGGAAGTCACGGCCCGAGGGATCGGCATCGGGGCGCTCGACGGTGAACAGGCGGTCGTAGAGCCGCAGCTCGCCGGCCAGCGCCGCATGCGCGGCCACCCAGTGGATGGTGCCCTTCACCTTGCGCTCGGCGGCCGGCCCGCTGCCGCTGCGGGTCGCCGGGTCGTAGCTGCAGCGCAGTTCGGTGATGTTGCCGGCGGCATCCTTCACCACTTCCTCGCAGCGGATGATGTAGGCATTGCGCAACCGCACCTCGCCGCCCGGGCGCAGGCGGAAGAACTTCTTCGGCGGGTCCTCCATGAAGTCCTCGCGCTCGATCCACAGCTCGCGGCCGAAGGGCAGCTCGCGGCTGCCGAGTTCCGGGCGCTCGGGGTGGTTGGCGGCGGGCAGCGTCTCGACCTGACCCTGCGGGTAGTTCACCAGCACCAGCTTCAGCGGGTCGAGCACCGCCATGGCGCGCGGCGCGCGGCGGTTGAGGTCATCGCGCACGCAGCTCTCCAGCAGCGCCATCTCGATCAGGTGGTCCTTCTTGGTGACGCCGATGCGGCTGCAGAACTCGCGCAGCGCCTCGGGCGGGTAGCCGCGCCGGCGCATGCCGAGGATGGTCGGCAGGCGCGGGTCGTCCCAGCCGCCGACCAGGCCGAGATCGATCAGCTCGGCGAGCTTCCTCTTGCTGGTGATGGTGTAGGCGACGTTGAGGCGCGAGAACTCGTACTGGCGTGGCCGCGCCGGCAGCTGCAGCTGGTCGAGCAGCCACTCGTAGAGCGGCCGGTGGTCCTCGAATTCCAGCGTGCAGATGGAGTGGGTGATGCCTTCCAGCGCATCGGAGATCGTGTGGGCGAAGTCGTACATCGGGTAGATGCACCAGGCATCGCCGGTGCGCTGATGGCTGGTGCGGCGGATGCGGTAGAGAGTCGGGTCGCGCAGGTTGATGTTGGGCGCGGCCATGTCGATCTTCGCCCGCAGCACATACTGGCCGTCGGCAAACTCCCCGGCGCGCATGCGGCGAAACAGCTCGAGGTTCTCCGCCACCGGCCGCTCGCGGTCGGGGCTCGGGCGCCCGGGCGTGGTGAGCGTGCCGCGATACTCGCGGATCTGCTCGGCTGACAGGCTGTCCACGTAGGCCTTGCCGGCCTTGATCAGCTGCACGGCGCAGTCGTGCAGTGCCTCGAAGTAATCCGAGGCATGGGTGAGGCGGCTACCCCAGTCGAAGCCCAGCCAGTGCACGCCCTCGATGATGGCGTCGACGTACTCCTGGTCCTCCTTGGTGGGGTTGGTGTCGTCGAGGCGCAGGTAGCAGTCGCCGCCGAACTCGGCGGCGATGCCGAAGTTCAGGCAGATGCTCTTGGCATGGCCGATATGCAGGAAACCGTTGGGCTCGGGTGGAAAGCGGGTGATCACCCGCGAATGCCGCCCGCTGGCCAGGTCGTCGGCCACGATCTGGCGAATGAAGTCCCTGCCGCCGCTGTCAGCTGCTTCGTTCATGGTTTCCCTGCGCACCATCCGGACCGGGGGCATTCTGCCCGAAATGGCGTTGCCGGGCCTGCCTTCCCGGCCTCTGTTGCCGACAGGCGACGAATTGACGCCCGACCGCAACTGGATTAGCTTCGCTGACGACAAAAACGCCACCATGGGCCGGGACGGGTCCGCGGCCGGCATCCAGGGATTTGCACGGGGGAGAGCCAAATGCCTGCATCCTGTCATACGTTGTCTGTATCCGTTCGCCCGCTGGCGCTGGCGCTCGCCGCCACCGGGTGCCTTGCCGCCACCACACCGCTGCTCGCCGCCGACCAGATCGATGAAATCGTGGTCACGGTCCGGCAACGCGCCGAGTCCGTGAAGGACGTGCCCGGCAGCGTCGATGTGCTGTCGGCCAAGGCCATCGAGGACGCCGGTGTGGAACGCGCCCGCGACTTCATCGCCCTGACGCCCGGCGTGTCCATCGTCAACGCCGCCGAGGTCGCCGACAGCCAGGTCAACATCCGCGGCATCAATGGCGCGCGCGACGCGGAAACCAACTACGCGCTGGTCATCGACGGCATCCTGATGACCAACCCCGCGGCGCTCAACCGCGAATACACCAACCTGCAGCAGATCGAGGTGCTGAAGGGCCCGCAGGGCGCCATCTACGGCCGTAACGCCGCGGCCGGCGCCTTCATCATCACCACGAAGAAGCCGGGCGACACCCTGTCCGGCAACGTCAAGGCGAGCGCCGCGCAGGACGACACCTACCTGCTCTCGGGCAACATCGGCGGCCCGCTCGGCGGCGCCTTCCGGTGGGGCCTGGAAGCCGACTACCGCGACAGCAACGGCTACTACAAGAACAAGGACACCGGCAACACCTACTCTCGCGAGTACTACCCGGACCCGGGCTGCGACGACTGCGTGGACTTCTTCGAGGGCTGGGACGTCGCCGGGCGCCTGATCTGGGACGTCAGCCCCAACGCGAGCCTCGACACCAAGATTCGCTACGGCGAGGTCGATGCCGGCTCCATCAGCTTCAACTCCGTGTTCCAGCTGCCGGTGCCGGTGCAGTTCGGCTTCGACAAGGCGTTCTACGAGGACGTCAACGACCACCCCTTCGGCTTCACCCCCAACGTCAGGCCCTACAACAACCAGGAATCCTTCGAGATCTCCACCAAGCTCGACTACGACCTCGGCTGGGCGGACCTGACCGCCTGGGGCCTGTTCAGCGACATCGAGAACGACCTCGGCTCGGAAGGCACCAGCGGCGCCTTCGGCTTCTTCTGGGGCGAGGCGCGCTGCCAGGCCTCCACGGCCGCCCTGCAGGGCTTCCCCGTCAACCCGCCGCAGGTCATCGGCCCCACGCCGGCCGCCTCCATCCTCGGCGCCTACACGCCGACCAGCTGCGACGGCACGCAGTACCAGCAGCGCGACCAGAAGGACTACTCCTTCGAGGTCCGCCTGGCCTCGAAGTCCGACCAGCGGCTGCGCTGGCTGGGCGGCCTGTACTACCTGAACATCGACCGCGAGGTCGCGGTCAACACCGGCCTCGACACCGGCACCGGCGTCGCCGAGACGGCCTACACCGCCGGCCCCGACAACCCGACCCAGCAGCTGCTGCACGACCAGTTCAAGACCGACGTGTACGCGGTGTTCGGCCAGCTCGCCTACGATGTCACCGATACCGTCGAGGCCTCGCTGGCGCTGCGCTATGACCGCGAGGAGCGCAAGGTGCACAACAAGGTGCCGACCGGCGCCACCACCAGCTACATCGACACCTGCCTCGACGGTGCCGGCGTCGACCCGATCAACCCCGGCCTCTGCGGCGGCGCGCCCATTCCCGACAAGAAGAAGACCTTCGAGCAGCTGGAGCCCAAGCTCGCCCTGACCTGGGATGCGACCGAGGCGGTCACCGGCTTCGCCAGCATCGGCGTCGGCTTCAAGAGCGGCGGCTTCAACAGCCAGGGCTCGAAGGCCACCATCGACGGCTTCATCAACAACGCCGTGGTCGCCGGCTTCCCGACGTTCTGCGGCGACAACAGCCCCTGCACGCCGGTGAACATCGCCGACGACTACAAGAAGGAAACCTCGCTGGCCTTCGAAGTCGGTGCCAAGTCCACCTGGCTCGACAACCGGCTGCGGATCAACGCCGCGTACTACTACACCAGCGTCGACGACATGCAGTTCTTCGAGTTCTACGTCGGGCCCTTCGGCCTGCTGCGCGTGGTCTCCAACATCGACGAGGTCAACCTCTACGGCATCGAGGCCAGCGTCAACTGGATCGCCAGCGACTGGCTGGAACTGTACGCCGGGGCCAACATCACCCACAGCAACATCGAGAAGAACAGCGTGCGCCCGGATACCGTGGGCAACGAGTCGCCCTACACCCCGGACTGGACCGGCAACCTCGGTGCCCGCTTCAGCTGGCCGATCGCCAGCACCGGCCTGGACTTCATCGCCAACGTCGATGTCCGGGCCGTGGGTGACACCTGGTTCCACACCGTGCAGGACCAGAGCCGCCCGACCCTGTTCTCGCTGTTCGGCTTCGGCTACGGCCAGTACGCCCCGACCGAGCGCGACGCCTACACCCTGGTCGATGCCCGGGTCGGCGTACAGGGCGAGCACTGGTCACTGGTGGCCTTCGGCAAGAACGTCTTCGACGAGGACTACATCGAAGAGGCCATCCCCGCCCCCGAGTTCGGCGGCACCTTCACCCACGTCGGCACCCAGAGCCGCTTCGGCCTCGAAGCCAGCTACAGGTTCTGACCCAAATCGGTGCCGGTGTTACGGTTCGGTTACTCGGGACGGTCGCCACGAGTAACCGAACCGTAACACCGGCACCGTTACCCCCCTCCCCTTAAGTCAACCCCGGCCCGGCTACGCTGCGACGAAGCCGGAGCTTCGTCACAAAACCCCCTCGCCGTCCTTGTCTTTTCCGGCCGGCCTCAGCAATATTCATTCCCAGCAGACCCGGTCTGCGAGCCGCCCAGAAAGTGCCGGAAACGGCCGATTACTCAGGCTCAGAACGCAGAAAAACCAGCCCCGCCGAGATTGCCATGTGCCAGGTTTCCGACAAGTTCTTCTCCGCCGTCCGCACCCTGTCCGGCGACGGCCCGATCAAGCAGCGCCTCGCCAGCGCCTACAAGGAACACCTCGAGGACCTGCGCGACGAGCAGATCCCTGACAGCATCCGGCAGAAGTTCGAGTCCCTGCGCGAAGCCCTCCACGCCGTCGGCCCCGCCAACGGCGAAAGCGCCGTGCACGCCTCGGTGCGCAAGATGTCGCCGGTGGATGCCCAGCGCTACACCACCAGCATCCTGCTGATGCTGGCGGAACTGGTGCGGGTGAAGGGCAACGGCGAGCGCCTCGCCTTCGTCAAGCCCGGACGCCCGGCAGTGGCCGAGGAATCATCGATCCCCGGCGTCATCCAGCTCCACAACCAGGCACGCTGAATACAACGGTGCCGGTGTTACGGTTCGGTTAGCCGGGGCGACCGCCGCGGCTAACCGAACCGTAACACCGGCACCGTGATTTCAGTACGGCCGGCTGAGGTACTTGCCGGAGGCCTTGCCGACGATCTTGCCGCCGTCGTAGACCCGCTGGCCGCGCAGGAAGGTCGTCTTGACCGCCGCGGTGAGCTCCATGCCCTCGAAGGGCGTGTAGCCCTGCTCGGACTCGGAATCCGCCGAGCGCACCGTCCAGGTCTCGTTCGGGTCGAGGATGGCGAGGTCCGCATCCAGCCCCGGGGCGATGTCGCCCTTGCTGGCGAGGCCGAAGCGCCGCGCGGCGTTGTAGCTGGTGAGCTTCGCCATCTGGTTGTAGCTGAGCCCGCGGCGGCGCCCCTCGGTAACCAGCGCCGGCAGCAGGTACTCGGTGCCGCCGAAGCCGGACTTGGCGAGCCAGATGTCCCTGGGCTTGCGCGGGTCGGTCTTCATCTCGTGCCTGCAGCAGGCGTGGTCGCTGCAGACCCAGTCGATGTCGCCCTCGATCAGGCTCTCCCAGAGGAACTCCACGTCCGGCCGCGGCCGGATCGGCGGATTCACCTTGGCCAGCGCGCCGCAGGGCGCGTCGGTGTCCAGCATCAGGTGGCCGATGGTGACCTCGCGGCGGAAGTTGATGTGCGGGAACACCGCGCCCATCTGCAGCGCCGCCACCACCGCCTTGCGCGAGGTGAGGTGCAGCAGGTTGATGTTCGGCAGGTCGGTCTCGTTGGCCAGGTAGGAGGCGATGAAGATCGCCAGGCCCTCGGAATGCGGCGGCCGCCCGGCGCTGTAGGCGTGCAGCCCCTTGAGCGTGCCCTCGTCCTCCACCATCTTCGTGTAGGCGGACATGATCTCGGCGGTCTCGCAGTGCAGGCTGAGCGAGATGTCGTCGGCCTTCTCCGGGTACTTCTCCATCGCCTTGCGGATGCCGCGCATCACGAACTCGAAGTGCGCGATGTCGTACTTCTCGTCCTTGCCGATCATCAGGAACTCGGACTGGTTCTGCGAGCGCCCGTGCAGCCCGTGGCTGCCGTAGAACATGAAGATCTTGAACGAGGTGACGCCGAAGTCGTTCACCAGCATCGGGATCTCGCGGATGTGCTGGCGGCTCATCGGCGCGAGGTGGTAGGCGTAGTCGACGTGGAACTTGCCCTCCGAGATGTCGAGCACCTCGGGGAAGAAGCGCTTGTAGGGGCCGCCCTTGTTCAGGTAGTAGCCGCCGGTGCGCATGTAGTTGAGGCTCGAGGTCACGCCGCCCTGCGCCGCCGCGCGGCTCTCGGTCACCGCATCCTCGCCCAGCGGCGAGTAGATGCCGGTGTGCATGTGCGGGTCCACCAGGCCGGGGAAGGCCAGCCGGTTCTTCGCATCGAACACCTCGCGGGCGCGCGCCGCGGCAATGCCCGGCGCGATCTTCGCGAACTTGCCCTTGCTGATGGCGATGTCCGCATCCTCCACCATGGCCGCATTCGGCCGGACGACGCGCACGTTCCTGATCAGCAGATCGAATTCTTTCTTCTCGGCCATGGGGCTTCCTTCGGCGGGGGATTTTCCAGCAGGGCGCAAAGGATACCGGGAATGGCCGCGCCGGCCAATGACCCCGGCATGCGGCTCAGTCTTCGGCAAACCCCGCTTCGCGCTGGTGACGGACGGCGAGCACCAGCACCACGTCCTCGGCGGGCAACCAGCGATACCGGGCGATGTAGCCATGCCGGCCGCGCGACAGCAGCAGGTCCCGGCAGCCGTCCTCGGCCTCGCGGCCGAGCAGCGGGTGGTCGGCGAGCAGTTCCAGGGCCCGGCGCACGCTCAGCATGCGCTCGCGCGCCTGCCGCGGATCGTGCAGGGCCAGGAAGTCGAACAGGCGCTCGAAGTCGGCCAGCGCCTCGGGGGTTATTTCGACCCGCGCCACCGGCGTGCCCGTGGCCGGCGGGACTTCACCCCGGCTGCCCTCGACTCCAGATAGTCGAACGCGGCATCCAGCGGGATGGCCTTGCCGGTCGCCAGCGCCCGCGCCTCCGCCCGGGCGGCATCGGCCGCGAAACGGGCGCGCAGTTCCAGGCGCGTGGCCTCGCGCTCCAGCGCATCGACCATGAATGCATGCGGGGTCTTTTTGGCGCTGGCCGCCAGGCCGTCGATGCGGCGCTTCAGTTCATCGGGGAGCTTGAGGCTGGTTGCCGCCATGGATGGTCCACAGGTAGCCGAGGTAGTCAGAATGTACTACTGGCGCCAGGAATGGTCAACCGCCACCAGCCCTCAGGGCGCCAGCGCCGCCACATGCCCCTCGATAAAGCCGCGCGCGGCGGCGACGTCGCTGTACAGGCTGATGCCGCCACCGGCGGCGCAGAGATCGCCGGCCACGCGGCTGGCGATGCCCACCAGCACCAGCTGGCCGTCGGCGCGGGGCAGCAGCAGCGGCCCGCCGCTGTCCCCGCCGCAGGGGCCGGAGGCGCGGTCGACGAAGATGAAGCGCGAGTCCTCGCGGCGCAGCCCCGCGAGCGCCACCTCGGATTCCACCAGCAGCTGCGAGTGGCCGAGGCCGGTCGCGCGCCGGCCCCAGCCGGCGATGGCGGCCAGCGCCCCCTCGCGCAGCAGCTCGCGGCCCTCCACCACGCTCGCCACCGGCACCGGCGTGGCGGCCACCGGCGCGGCCAGGCGCAGCAGGCCGATGTCCCAGGCGCCGGTCTTCGCGTCGTAGCGCGGATGCTGGATGGCCTCGGCCACCTGGACGACCCGCGCGCGGGTCCGGTCGCGGTCCCCCACCCGCACGTCGACACCCCTGGAGGTGCAGTGCGCAGCGGTGAGCACCCAGTCCGGGGCGATCAGCTGCGCCGTGCACACGCCGCCGGACTCCCTGCCGACCAGCGCCACCGCCCAGGGGTAGCGCGCCGCGTAGCGCGCCTCGCTGACGATGGTGCCGTTGACGATGGCCCAGGCCGGCGCCAGCGCGAGCAGCCCGATTCCGGCCCAGGTTGCAAGGCAGCGACGCTTCCACATAGCCGGTAATATTAGCCAATGCCCGCAGGCAGGACGGAAAGTACGGGACCGATGACGCACCAGGCAGGAAGCAGCGGGCATGCCGATGCACCGGTGTTCGTCGCCGGCCACCAGGGCCTGGTCGGCCGGGCGCTGCTGCGGCGCCTGCAGGCCATGGGCCAGGCGAACCTGCTGCTGCGTGCTCGCGGCGAACTCGACCTGACCGACCAGGCCGCGGTGCGCCGGTTCTTCACCGAGGAGCGGCCCGCCGTCGTCTACCTCGCCGCCGCACTGGTCGGCGGCATCCAGGCCAACAACCGCTTCCCGGCGGAGTTCATCCACGAGAACCTCGCCATCGCCGGCAACGTCATCGACGCCGCGCACCGCAGCGGCTGCCGGCGCCTGCTGTTCCTCGGCAGCTCCTGCATCTACCCGCGCCTCGCCCCGCAGCCGATCACCGAGGAAGCCCTGCTCACCGGCCCGCTGGAGCCCACCAACGAGCCCTACGCCATCGCCAAGATCGCCGGCATCCGCCTCTGCGACGCCTACAACCGCCAGTACGGCACCGACTACCGCAGCGTCATGCCCACCAACCTCTACGGCCCGCACGACAACTTCGACCTCGAGACCAGCCACGTCCTGCCCGCGCTGCTGCGCAAGTTCCACGAGGCGAAGACCAGCGGCGCGGCGGAAGTGGAGGTCTGGGGCAGCGGCAGGCCGCGGCGCGAGTTCCTGCACGTCGACGACCTCGCCGACGCCTGCATCTTCCTCATGGGCCTGCCGCGCGAGCGCTTCACCGCCGCCACCACGCCCACCGCCACGCACATCAACATCGGCACCGGCGAGGACATCACCATCGGTGAACTCGCCGCCCTGGTCGGCGAAGTGGTCGGCTACCGCGGGGCCATCCGCTTCAACCCCGCGTACCCCGACGGCACGCCACGCAAGCTGCTCGATGTCGGGCGGCTGCGGGGGCTGGGGTGGAAGCCGTCGGTGGGGCTGCGCGAGGGTGTGGCGGCGACGTATCGGTGGTATCTCGACAATGCCGCGGGCGAAACCGCGCGTGCCGCCTCCGGGCGCAACGGGCAATAGCATCCTCGTGCCGTGTCATCCATCAGCAGCAGCATTCCGGTCGCATGAAAGTACTCATCACCGTGCCACGCCTGGACATGCCGGGCGGCGTCGCGAACTACTATCGAACGCTGCGCGGCCATCTCGACGCTGACAAGGAGTACTTCGAAATCGGCCGTGTCCCTGGCGAAACCAGCCGCTGGCAGGAACTACGCCGGCTGGTCGGCGACTACCGGCGATTCCATCGACGGCTGGCCGACGGAAACTTTGACCTCGTCCATCTGAATCCGTCCCTGGTCTGGCGCTCGGTGATCCGGGATGGCTTGTTGCTTCTGATCGCCAAACGGCATGACCACAAGGTCCTGGTGTTCTTTCGTGGGTGGGAGCCGGCTTGCGAGACCCGTATCCGGCGGCGCTTCCTCTGGCTGTTTCGTCTGGTCTACGGCAAGGCTGACGCATTCGTGGTCCTGGGTGAGGTTTTCCGGCAGGCACTGGTGACCATGCAGATCACGGCACCAATCCACCGTGCCACGACAGTCGCCGGCAAAGCGGCTCTGGCCGGCGGTGCGCCTGGTGACCGCAACCTGCAACCCGCTGCCGAATCACCAGCCCGGCCAGATGCATTTTCTCTTCTTTTTCTGTCCCGGCTGGACAAGGGGAAAGGCCTGGCGGAAGCCATTGAAGCCTTTTCACTCCTCAGGACCCGAATGGCAGGCGCCGAGCTCGTCGTTGCGGGTGACGGACCCGAGCGCAGCAGCGCGGAAAAACTGGTGCAGGACCGCCAGATCACAGGCGTCAGATTCATCGGGCACGTCGATGGTGCAGCGAAAGACCGCGCGTACCGCTCGGCAAGCGCCTTTTTCTTTCCGACATTCTTTGGTGAGGGCATGCCCAATTCGATACTGGAAGCCATGGCTTGCGGGCTTCCGGTGGTCACACGCCCCGTCGGCGGCATTCCGGATTTCTTCGAAGACGGCCGGATGGGCTATGCCCTGGACAGTCGTTCACCGGCCGACTTCGCCGAGGTGTTGCTGCGGCTGGCACAGGACCGCGGGCTGTGCGCGCGCATCGGCTCCTACAACCGTGAATATGCGGCCCGCCATTTCAGTGCTCCACGCGTTGCGGAGCGGCTGGTGGACATCTATCGCGAGGTCGCGGGCGGCGACACATCGGGTTGAGCCCAACTGGCTCGACTGCACTAGGCGTACTCGGACAACCAGAAGAACAGGCACAGCAGCAGGAATATGTGCCGCTCCCGGTTGTGGCCGCGGGCATGCTCGGCGAGCGTGCGCTCGACGGCACCCAGGTCAAAAAACGTAGCAAAACGAGAGCCCCGGTCGAGCAGCAAGGCGCGCAGCGCGTCCTGGTCACGGAACCATGCCGCCGTCGGCGACCAGAAGCCCTTCTTGGGCCTGTCGATAATGGCAGCCGGCAGCAGCTCCCTCGCGAATGCCTTATGAATAATCTTTGTGGATCCGTATCTTAGACGATATTCATCAGGCAGTGACTCAATGAAACGTACGAGGTCGTGGTCGAGAATCGGCACTCGGCACTCCAGGGACGAGCGCATCGTGATCTTGTCGGTATAGAGCAGCAGGTCGTCTGCAAGGCCGAGGCGCAGGTCCAGCCCCATCATGCGCGCCACGGGCGATGCGAGGCCCGCGCAACCCAGCAGTTCGTAGAAGTACTCCAGGCGTGGCTTCGCCTGCGTCACGGGCGTGCCCGTCAACGCGAGAATCTCCGCGTCACTGAACACCGCATAGGTCTCGCAGAAGCGGCTGATCTCGTCACGCTGCGCTAGCGCCTCCAGGCCGCGGGTCAGCCGCTCGCTGCGCAGGCCCCCTGCCCGCGCCAGGCCGCGGCCTATCCGCGCCAGCAGTGACGGAACATAGGGGGCAAGCAGCTCGGCCTGGTAGCGTCCGTAGCCGCCGAGCGGTTCGTCGGCACCCTGCCCCGACAGCACGACCTTCACCTGGTGTGCGGCGAGCATGGTGAGGAACCGCATGGGTACGACCGAGGTCGTTGCGAGCGGCTCCTCGACGATGCGCACGCAGTCGCGCATGGTGCCGATGAAATCCTCGAAGCCGATCCGGACGACGTGATGCTCCATGCCCAGCGCGTCGGCCGTGACGCGGGCTTCCGCGATCTCGTCGATGCCGGCCGCCTCCGCCCCGGTGAAGCCAACCGTGAACGCCTTGAGCGGTGCCGCCGAGCGACGCTGGGCGACCGCGGCGACCATCGCGGAATCGACGCCTCCGCTGAGCAGCACGCCGATCTCCACGTCGGACATCAGCTGGCGCTCCACGGCCTGCGTGAACAGTTCACCGTAGCGCTGCACGGCCGCTGGAAACGTCAACCGCTCGCCGGATGCTTCGATCGCCCTTACATACGGCACCTCACGAAGCGTCAACCCCGGGGTATCGAGCGCGACCTCCAGCATGTGGCCAGGCCGCAGCCGCGAGACACCGCGCAGAAGCGTATCCGGCGATGGCGAGTAGCGGAGCTTGAGCAGTGTCGCCAGGTTGTCCCGGTCCACCTCGGCCGGCACCAGGCCCAGGAGCGGCTTCAGCTCGGACGCAAAACACAGGCCCCGCGCGCTGCGTGCGTAATACAGCGGCTTGACGCCGAACGGATCACGGACCAGGTACAGGCGGCGTGCCTCGATATCCAGCCAGGCAAAGGCAAATATTCCGTTCAGCTCGGCGAATGCCCGGGTGCCCGCCGCGGCCAGCCTGTGGAGCAGTGTCTCGGTGTCCGAATGGCCGCGAAACGCGTCTGCCGGGAGCTGGCGCCTCAGCTCCAGGTGGTTGTAGATCTCGCCATTGAATACGAGCGCATGGCGGCCGTCGGTCGTTGCCATCGGCTGCGCGCCGTTTGGCGAGAGGTCAACGATCGCAAGGCGCCGATGACCGAGCCAGACCTGGTGCTGACCGACCGCGTGGCAGCTCAGGCCCTCGCCGTCCGGACCACGGTGGGCAATCTGGTCGAGTTCGGCCTTGCCGATGGGCAAATCCACGCTGCCAATCAAACCGCACACAGTCTCAGGTCTCCAGTACCGACAGCGCGTAGAGCCAGGGCATCACCGCCCAACGCAGGGTGTTCCTGTTGTGCCGCAGGCCGAAGCGGTCCACCTGGCTCCAGATATCGGCGCCGCGCACGAACGCCTGCTCGACCGCATCGGCCAACCCGGCCGCGAGCGGCCTGTCACCCATCAGCAGCGCGAGGTTGACGACCTCGGCATTGTCGTAGAGATCGAAGCGCACGAGCGAGGGCTTGTTCTCCAGCGAAAACCTGCGGAACAGCCCGGTAGCCGGATCCCTGAAGCTGCGCAGCAGGTATTCGTAGCCGCGCCCGATGACGGCACCCGCATCCGGGAGCGCCACGAGTCGATCCGCCCGTATCAGGTTCTTGAGCACGATACAGGAGTGGAAGCAGTCGATGAAAGGCGGGCCATCCGGTGAGTAGAGCCAGGAGCCATCGGCCCGCTGGGAGACGACGAGGTACCGGTAGAGCTTGCCGATCTTCCTGGTAGCCGCAGCGCGTTCTGCTTCGTCCAGCCAGGGAAGCAGCAGGCTGAGGGAGTACATGACATAGCTCACCGCATTCACGACCCGACGGTCCTGCAGCGTCGAGTAGGACGTGACCAGGTACTCGGGCGTCTCCTCCATCACCTGGAGGTCGCGGTCGAAGAATCGATGGATGCCGAGGATCAGGTCCCGGTAACTCTCGTCCCCCGTCAATGCGTGGAAGCGCACAAAGGCTTCCAGCGCGTAGGGCGTCATGGTTGCGAGCGGCAGTGACGCTTCGTAGTGCAGGCCCGCGCTGATCGGCTGGCGAAAGCCAATACCCCAGCCGAGGCCGCTGCCGCCAGAGCTGGCGTGGCTGCGAAGCCAGTCCAGGTGCGCGCGGATCACCGGCAGGAAACCGGAACCAGCGTTTGCGGCCTGCAGGTTCATGAGTGCCAGTGCCGCCCAGGCGCGCACCACCGGGTACTCCTGCGCCTGGTAGCCCCAGCGCAGGCGGTTGTTCAGGTAGGTATCGAAAAGCGTCAGTGCTGCCGCTGGCAGCAGCCCCGCCCCGCGCCGCCGGTTGTAGAGATCCTTGACGCGGAAGCCTAGCGAAGTCTTCCAGATGTCGTACGGATCGTAGCTGCGGAGATCAGTACGGGCGCAGAAGCGCTCGACGGTTCGTAACCTGTCTTCCAGCCTGGCCATAGATCTCCAGCAGTCTTGGAGCGGTCACGGATGCGTAACCCGACGACTGTGCCCGTTGTCGCGATTCTAGCGTTGCGACGCGGCTCGCAGCACCGGGCACGGGCACGAAGACGGGCAGCGATGCCGTCGCGACGGTGCTGCCGGGCGACCGGGCCCGCCTTCTGCAGATATTCCCTGCCGATTATGTCCTGCAGCCATCCAGCGCCCGGCCACTTGGCCTTGCCGGGGGCCACCCGTATGATGCGGAAGGTACATTGAGACGGGGCTGTCAGGTCACCGGCCTGATACCGGTTCTGCCAACACCTGCCGAAAACAACGCTGCCGAGCCTGCCTGCCCATGCTGCCGCCTCCAAAGCGCGTCAACGTACTTGGTATCCCCGTGGACTGCGTGGACATGGCGCGCACACTCGATCAGGTGCGCGCCTTGGCCTCTGGCAACCGCGCCGGCTGCATCCTCGCCGTGAACCCGGAGAAGGTCATCGCCGCCCAGTCCGAGCCGGTGCTGCGCCGCGCGCTGGAGAGCGCCGCGCTGCTGATCCCCGACGGCATCGGCGTGGTCTGGGCGGTACGCCTGCTGTGGAAGGAACACATCGCGCGGGTGCCGGGTGCGGAGCTGATGCCGGCCATCTGCGCGGCCAGCGCCGCGGAGGGCTACCGGCTGTTCCTGTTCGGCGCCAGCGAGGAGGTCAATGCCCAGGCGGTGGCCGAACTGCAGCGCCAGCACCCGGGCATCGGCATCGTCGGCCGGCACCACGGCTACGTGAATGAAGCCGGCATGGCCGCCGTCATCGACGCCATCAACCGCTCCGGCGCCAACGTGCTGTTCGTGGCGCTCGGCAGCCCGAAGCAGGAACTGTGGATGGAGAAATATCTTCCGCAGCTTCCTGGCATACGGGTCTGCCAGGGCGTGGGCGGCACCTTCGACGTCATCGCCGGACGGGTGCGCCGCGCGCCGCTGGCCGTGCGCCGCGTCAACCTCGAGTGGTTCTACCGGCTGCTCACGCAACCGCAGCGCGCACTGCGCCAGGCAGCCATCCCCCGCTTCGCCTGGCAGGTGGTCCGCGCCTGGCTGGCGCGGCCCTCGCAGCCCGCGCCCGGAGCGAACGGCGGCTGATTTCAGCGGGCTGCTACCAGGCTCGCGTAGAGCGCTTCGTAAGCGGATGCGCAGGCCGCCAGGCTGAACTGTCGCTCTGCCCTGGCCCTGCCACTGGCGCCCATCGTCCTGCGCAGTTGCTCGTCCTCCAGCAGCGCCAGCACCCGCGCGCTGCTCGCGGCGACATCGTTGTCGGTGACCAGGTAGCCCTCCACGCCGTCGGTCATGAGCTCGGGCGTGCCACCACCGCGGGTGGCCACCACGGGCACCCTGCTGGCCATGGCTTCCATCACCGCGTTGGGCAGGCCCTCGTCGACAATGCGGTAGTTGGTGAACAGGCAGGCCACATCGAGCAGCCCCGTCAGCACATCCACGTCCTGGCAGAAGCCGGTGAACACGACTCTGTCTGCAAGCCCGAGCTGGACGGCGTACGCTTCCACCACGGCACGCCTCGCACCATCGCCGACGACGAGGAAGCCGGTATCCGGGTGTATCGCGGCAACGCGCGCCGCCATGTCCAGGAAGGCCTCGTGATCCTTGGCATCCGAGAGCCTGGCGACCATGCCCACCAGTTGACGGAAACGCCCGAGGCCGAACCGTTCGCGCAGTCGTGCCGCCACCTCCGGTCGCGGTGCGAAGCGTGCCAGGTCCAGGCCGTTGCCGATGACGCGGAAGTTCGCGCGCCGGCGGCGGAAGCGGTTGTCGAATCCCGCCTCTGAATTGGAGACCAGGTAGTCGCAGCCCGCCGCCTGCGCCAGGACGCAGAGGCGATAGATCATGTTGCGATCGCGGCTGCTGCGGATGGCCGAGGCGACGACGGGCACGCCGGTCCGCCAGGAGGCGGCCAGCGCGAACATGCTGGCCAGGTTGAGGAACGGATGCATGATCTCGATGCGCTGCTCCCGCAGCAGGCGCTGCAGCCGCAGCAGAGGGCCGATGATGTCGAAGCGGCCCTGCCGACCGAGATCCAGCAGCCGCACCTGGGTGAGTGCCCGCACGTCGGCATGAAAGCCACGTGCGTTGTCCCGAGGCCTGTCGATGGTCGCCAGCGTCATTTGGTAGCGCTGCGGATCGAGCTGCCGCAGCAGTTGCACCAGCTGGCGCTCGGCGCCTCCGGCCTGCAGCGAGGGCGACAGGAACAGGATGCGCAGCGGCTCCCGCGATGTGGCGCCTGCGCTCAGGGTGTCAACCGCCATGCACGCTCTCCGGCCGGCCCGCCCTGCCAGGCACCCAGCGCCAGCGGCTGGCCTGCCAGGCCCGGCACTTCCAGGACGGGCACCGGCCCGCGCGCCGGGCTCTCCGGCGCGAGGCTGAAGTCCCCGGCCGCCACATTGACGAACAGCGGATCGGCCACGCGGTTGCCGGACAGTCGATCGCCCGGCGCGGCCTGCCAGTGCTGCGCCTCCACCGCGCGCCGGTTGCGATAGAGCATGCGCACCGGACGCCCACCCGGGTTGAAGAACAGGTTGTCCTCGATCAGCGCCGGCCCGACCTCGGGCGCAGCGCCCACCACGATGCAGGCGTCACGTCGTTCCGGGACGGCATCGTGGCCGCAGCCGTAGAACAGGTTGCCGATCAGGCGGTGGCCCTGCGTGATGCCACCATCGCCCTGTCCCAGCTCGACCGCGGCATCGGCCGTGTTCGCCATGGTGTTGAAGGCGATGAGGTTGTCCTGGCTGAACACGTAGGCCTGCATGCGGAAGCACATGCCGGAGGGACGCCTTCGCGCCGCGCTGTTCAGCGCGTTGTAGCAGACGTTGCCGATGACGGCATTGCGGTCGCCATTGACCTGCGAGCCCAGCGTGAAGTCATGCAGGCGGTTGGCGAAAACCAGGTTGCGGCTGGCGGCACCGGCGCCCCAGCCATCGATGCCCAGGGGCCGGCAGTAGTCGAAGTAGCTGCTCTGCGGCCCGCAGTGGATGTCGTTGTGGTCCACCAGGTTGTCGGTCACGCCCGGGTCGCCGGGCCGGTAGGCATTGAGGTAGATGCCGTTGTGGGTCCAGGCCACGATCTCGTTGTGGTGGATGCGCGAATGGTTCACCGCCACGTTGAAATACACGCCCTCGCCCGACTGCCTGGGCTCGTAGCCGGCCGCACCCCAGCGCACGCCGCTGTCGATGAGATTGTGGTGGATGTCCAGGCCGCTGATCGGCGCCCCGGCCGCAGTGGCATAGACGCCACTCGCGCTGTCGCGGCCGATCTCGCAGTTCCGGATCTCGATGTCGCCGCTGCCGGAACGGATCTCGACCGCGCCGGTCATGCCACCTTCCAGCGCCAGGCCGTCGATGATCACCTGCCGGCGCCCTTCGATGTAGATCGGCGCCCGGGATTCTTTCGAGTGCACCTGCATCCCGGAAATCCGGCCGAACAGCCCGGCCGGGTTGCCGCGCGGCGAGCAGAGCAGCAGCTCGTCCCCCGCGTGCATCCAGTCCACCCGCTGGCCGCCATGCCGGGTGCAGAGGTCCGCGCGCTCGCGCGCCGGGCCGAAGGCGCGCCGGCCATCGAGCAGCAGCACCTGCGGATTCGGATGCCGGAAGCCGCTAGTGCGATAGGCCCAGAGGCCCGCCCCCGCGAGGCGCCAGTTCTTCGCGTCCTGGCCGCCCGGCAGCGGGTTGTCGATGCGAATGACCGGCCGCTCGCTGCCCTCCCCGTAGGCGCCGATGAACAGCTCTTCCGCGAGATCTGCGGCGCTGAGCCCGGTCGCCGCTGTAATCATCACGCCGCTGCCCGATACCGTGCCGCGGCGCTGCAGGTAGCGGTTGCCGCCGCGCAGGGGCCCGGCTTCCTGCCAGCTGCAGTAGGGTGCCTCCAGCGTGCCCCGGCCCGGGCAGCCGCTGGTCCGCGACGGATCGATGTGGATGTCGGCCGCCAGCGCGGAGCCGACCAGCAGCCACCCGAGGCTGGCGCTGGCGAGACGCCGCATGCCAGGACTGCAGTGACTCACGAGGTTTTTTCCAGCTGCGCCAGCAGCTCCGCATAGCGCTCGGCCACTGCCTGGGGACCAAAATGCCTCGAAAAATATGCCTGGATCGGCGCCGGGGCAAAGGCGCCCGGGACGACGCTGGCGCGCAGGGCCGCCTCCAGCTCCCGCTCGTCGCTGACCACGGTGCCGAGTCCGTGGCCGGCGATCATGCCGTCGGGATCGACAAAGGAAACGATGGGGATGCCACGCCGCATGGCCTGCAGGAACACGTTCGGAAAGCCCTCGGTGCTGGAGGTGCTGACCAGCGTCCGGCAGCGGTCGAAGTGCTTCTCCACTTCGGCCGGCGGCTGGAAGCCGAGGAACTGCAGGTTGCCCACGCCCGCTGCCGCCGCCCTGACCTGCTCGTGCAGGCCCGCCTCGCCCGATGCCGGCGGGCCGATCATGGTGAACTGCAGTTCCGGCAGCCGGCGTGCCAGCTCGACGAACAGCAGCGGCCGCTTGAAGGGCGCGAGGCGCCCGACCCAGAGAATCTCGCTGCGGTCGGCGTCCGGCAGCGGCCGGGGTTCGACGTCGAGGAAATTCGGGATCAGGATCCCCTCGCGGCCGTAGTGAGCCCTCAGCAGGTCCCGCTGTATCCCGTTCTGCACCACGATGGCATCGGCCCGCCGCAGGCCATGGCGGAACAGCCAGCGATCGCGTGCCAGACGCACGCATTCCCGGCCAGGAACGAAATCCGAGTCGTGTGCTGCTGCGTACAGATAGCGCAGCGGCTGCATCCTCTTGAGGACCGCCAGCAACGCCGGCACGAAACCTGCGGTCCGACTGTAATAGACATCCGCCCCTGCACGCCGGAGTGCGCACCAGATCCCGGTCAGGCGCGGATGCAGGAAGCGTAGTCCCGGCAGCCCCGCGGTGGGCCGGTAGGCCTTGTAGACAGTACAGCCATCGATGACCTCGCCATCCGGCTGGCCGTGGTCCTCGGTGACGAAGCTGACCTCGTGGCCCATGCGCCGCAACAGGCGGGCGATCTGCAGCTGCTGCATCTCCGCGCCGCCCACCTGCTCGATGCCGGTGCCACCGTGGAGCACCGGGTAGATGGTCATGGAGACGAAGCAGATGCGCATGGCCAGGGCACAGGGTCAGGACGCACACTTGCTTGCGTCGCCGGCTTCACTGTCGCTGTCCGTTGCGGGCAAGCGGCGCAGTGGTTCCCGCAGCACCTGCCGGTATTGCGCCAGAAGCAGTCCGGCAATGCTTGTGGTGGCAATCTCCGGACTGAAAATGCCGGCGTTGTGGAAAACCGCATTACCCATGACTGCAGCCAGTCCCACCGAAATGCAGAGGGCCTCCACGCGCAGTTCCGGCAGCCTTGCACGCACCGCAGCCCTGACGGTGCGCTGTGCCTTCCAGAGGGCCCACAAGCACCAGGCCATCATGAGCCAGCCCACGACACCCGCCGCTACTCCAGCGTCGATGTAGTGATTGTGAGGCGCGAGGACCGCGGCAGTCACCGCACTCGAGACGATCGCATCTCCGCCAACGACTTCACGAGCGTACTGCCGCTGTGTTGGCCCAGCGATCGGATGCTTGAGCACGCTCTCGATTCCATGGACCTGATACATGATCCGATCAGCGATCTCTGCGAGATTGGTCCCTCCGAACCGGTCGGACAGTGTTCCGTGCGAATACGCAACCGTACTCTCCATTCCCGAAGTACCGGATGGCGTGCGGCTGCCAATGATCTGCTTCATGGCCAGGAAGGCCACGCAGAGAATGGCCAGCACCGTCAGATTCCTCGCCCGCTGCGGACTCCTGAAGAGCAGGTACACCATGCCAGCCAGGAAGGCTGCTGCCGCAGATCGTTCTGCATTCAGGAACAACCCCAGCAACAGCGCCAGAAGCGCCAGCAGCCAGTGGAGCTTCTTCTCCCGCAGGAACAGATGAATTGCGACGAACGGCAGCCCGGTCAGAAGGTAGGCAAACAGGTGAGGATCCCCATAGGTGCTGGCGATCTGGCTACCCTTGCCAATCACCGTCTCCCCGCTCTGGGCGGAACTCAGCATCCAGTCACGGATTGACGCGAAGGGCTCTCCCACGAAGTACACCAGACTGCCGAAGATCACCTGGACCACTCCGACCAGCACCAGCAACTTCATGATCTGCTGGCGTCTGGCCGCGTGACTGCACACCTCCACCAGCATCAGCATGTAGATCGCCGCACGGAAATGACGCCCTGGATTGCCGAGCGGCTCCCCGCGCAGGAAGCCGGCGATCCAGGCCAGTACACCAAACGTCGCCAGGAGCAACACCACGGTGGACACACGCCCGCCACCGAAAGCCAGGCGCGCCAGGCGCGTCCCGTAGATCAGGACTACCACCAGAAAAACGAAGTTCTCCGGTGCCAGGCCGATGCCGGGAATGACCGGTATGGCAAAAAACTGGATCAGGATGACGCAAGCGAGCAGGAACAACGCCGGGAATTCCGGCCGGGCCTGCATCGCCACTGCACTGATGCGTCGCGTGGCGGCCTTGGTGATATCAGCCTCAGCCATGACGGCGCCGCCGTAAACCTTCGAACAGGCGAAGCTCCTGTGTATCCAGCCCGTGGTTGAAAAAGACCGCCACGCAGTAAAGCAAGCCGCAACCCGCGATAAGCAGCAGCAGCTGGCCGACGTTGACCAGGTGGTCCCTCAGCAGCAGGGCAACAACCACCGGAACCACCATATTGACTGCCGTTCGCAGCATCATGGCAAAGGGAAATCTGAGGTCGATGCCGAACACGCGCCGGAAAGCAAACCAGTACATCGCGAGCTGCAGCAGCGCTGCGCTGCCGGTGGCCAGCGCAGCTCCCTCGATGCCGTAGCGGGGCACCAGCAGAATGTCCAGGACCAGATTGTAGACGGAGGTCAGCCCCGACAACAGCAACAGGATGTTCTTCTCCAGGACCGCGATCAGCGGCACGAACGGGAAAGTCAGCCCCAGAAAGTAGCCAAACCCGCAGAGCACCACCAGTGCAGGATACGCACTGCTGTAAGCCGGGGTGTAGACGAGACGGATGATCTCGTTGCCCAGGACAATCAGCAGGGTCACCAGCGGCCACTGCAGCAACATCACCGCCTTGTTGAGGAAACGGAAGGCGCGCAGCAGTTCGGCCTGACCGCCGGCCACCGCGTGCCGGGCGGTCAGCAATGGCGTCAGCAACCCCCGAAGCAGATTCGCCGGGTTGAGCGCCTCGGCGAACAGGACCAGGGTTGCGGCCAGACCGTACATTGCCACCTGTTCAGGGCCCAGGTAGTGGGAAATCACGAAACTGTCGGCGGAGAGATCCCGGAACACGTTGACGTTGATTGCGAGATATCCGACAAGTGAATAGCGGAATATGCGCCGGTGGTAGTTGTCCAGGTTGATTTCCTCACCACCACCGACAGCCGGCGGATGGGCCCGCAACCACCGACGGTTACGCAGGACAATCCAGCCCATGCCCAGCGCTGGCGCGAGAAACAATGCCCCGAGCACACCCAGCAGGCCGAGCGCAGCGACGAAGGCCACCGCAAAGCCTGCCAGCTTGATTACCGCAATTGCCGCGCGCAGTGCGCTCCCCTCCAGGAAGGCTCCCTGGACCGGGAAGAAACTGAAGCCGAAGGTGTTGTTGAGGCTCTGCACACAGAGGATGGCGCAGACCAGCACGAGCGCCTCCATCAGTGCCGGAGGGAAGGCAAAGAACGAACCGATGGCTGCCTGCGCCCCGAGCAGGATGCCACAGAAAGTGAGCAGCGCCGCCGAACGCACCACCCGCACCCAGCCCAGCAGCGAGCGCAAGGCGCCCAGCCGCCCGCGCGCCACCATCTCGGCGCCGAATCGTTGCAGGGTCGCATCCAGCCCGCAGGACGTTGCGTAGGACCCGATCATGATGATCGCGCCGGCGAGTTTGTAGGCGCCGAAATCCGTCACGCTCAGCGTGCGCACTGTCAGGATGGAGATCACCACGCCGACCACGGTTTCGACGAAAAACGCACCGTAGCCCGCGATCGACCAGGCGAGGGGACTGCGAACCTGAGCCGGGGCTGCCCGAGTCATGGCAATGCGGGCACTGGCAGCGGTCCAGCAGCCCGGGACGTCATTCCGCCAACGCCGCCAGGCCAGCGGCGAGGATCTGGTGCAGGGGCCGGTCCGGCCCGGCTTATGTTACCGGAAAGCAATACCGCCGCTTGCCTGCCAACCTCGCATCGCCGAGGATACCCGGCATCGGGGGACTCATTTCGAACAGCAACGGTGTCTGCTTCAAACATGAACAACGAAAAACTCGCTTTGCAGTTTCTGGCGGGCGCCTGTGAGATCGGCCGGATTCCGGGCACGCGCATGGCGGCACGGGAACTCAGGTACCTGTTCCAGGACATCGACCTCGCGGGAAAACGCCTGCTCGATATCGGTGGCGGCGACGGATTCTACAGTTTCTATGCTGCGGCCATGGGCGCGAAGGAAGTCGTGTGCCTGGAGCCTTCCGACGCCGGCAGCTCCAGTGACTCCACGCGCCGCTTCCAGAAGATGCAGGCCCGCTTCCCGCAGGCCAACGTGCTGCTCGATACCCGCCTGATCCAGGAGTTCTCCGCCGCACAGCCTTTCGACGTCATACTGATGCACGCCTCGATCAATCATATCGACGAGGATGCATGCATCCGGCTCCTGACGGACCAGGCGGTCTGGGAAAAATTCCGTAGACAGCTTGCGGATATCGCGGCTCTGCTCGTGAAAGACGGGTATCTCGTCGTGTCGGACTGCGCAAGGCAGAATTTTTTCGACCGCCTGGGGCTGCAGAATCCCCTGTGTCCGACCATCGAATGGCACAAGCACCAGCAGCCAGAAGTCTGGGCCAGGCTGCTGACCGAGGCAGGATTCCGGGATGCCAGAATCCACTGGAAGCCCATCTATCGGCTCGGCGCAGCCGGGCAGCTCCTCACCGGAAACAAGCTCGTGTCGTTCTTCCTCAAAAGCGCCTTCCGCATGCACATGCAGAAGGCCTGAGCGCAACTCCGCCAGACTAGCCATTGGAGGCGAGCACCGGTTCTGCGCTGGTTTCAGGAACCTTTCCCTCCTCCTCCAGCCAGGCCTGGAACATCAGCACATGCCACAGGTGCTCGTGCCCCCTGCGGGTGCCGTCGAGGTGCTCCTGCCAGCGGCTGCGGATGTCGGCGGGGTCGAGGAAACCCTCGCGGCGCAGCCGGGCCGGGTCGAGAAGCTCCTCGGCCCAGGCGCGCAGCGGGCCGCGCAGCCAGGCGCCGATGGGAACGGCGAAGCCTTTCTTCGGCCGGTCGATCAGCTGGCGGGGCACGTGGCGGTAGAGCAGCTGGCGCAGCAGCCATTTGCGCTGGCCGTCGCGGATCTTCAGGCCGAGCGGCAGCCGCCAGGCGAATTCCACCAGCCGGTGGTCCAGCAGCGGCACCCGCGCCTCCAGGCTTACGCCCATGCTCGCGCGATCCACCTTCACCAGGATGTCATCGGGCAGGTAGGCCACCATGTCCATGGCCATCATGAACTCGATGTAGCTGCCGACGCGCGGCCAGCGCGCCGGGTCGGTGAGCACGGTCGCCGGCTCGCGCGCGCCATGGACCAGCCGCTCCGGCTGGCGCCAGTAGGAACCGAGGTAGTGGAACAGCTCCTCGCGGGAAGCCGCGGGCAGCACGCCGGCCAGCTTCCGCGGCAGGTCGCCGGGCAGGCGCGGCAGGCTGGCGAGGACCCGGGCGAGGCCACGCCGCAGGCCCAGCGGCAGCCAGCCGAAGCCACGCCACAGGTTGTTGGCGAAGAAGTAGCGGTCGTAGCCCGCGAAGAACTCGTCGCCGCCGTCGCCCGAGAGCGCCACCGTCACATGCTGGCGCGCCAGCTTCGATACCAGGTAGGTGGGAACCTGCGAGGAATCGGAGAACGGCTCGTCATAGAGCTGCGGCAGCAGCGGAATCACCGCCATCGCCTCCTCCGGGCTGACGTAGAGCTCGGTGTGGCGCGTGCCGAGGTGGCGCGCGACTTCCGCCGCGTGCACCGCCTCGTTGTAGCCCTGCTCGTGGAAGCCGATGCTGAAGCTGTTCACCGGCTGCGCCGACTGTGCCTGCATCAGCGCCACCACCGTCGAGGAATCGATGCCGCCGGAGAGGAACGCGCCGAGCGGCACGTCGGCCTCCATGCGCAGCGCCACCGCATCCTTCAGCAGGGCCTCCAGTTCGTCGATGGCCTGCCCCGGCGCCACCGCGTGCGGCCGGGCCGCACCCTCGGCGGCCACCTGCAGGGCCGACCAGTAGGCCTGCGGCGCCGATTCCTGCCCGGCGGGAGCCGCACCGGGCAGGCTCAGGAAACAGCCCGGCGGCAGCTTGCGGATGCCCCGGTAGATGGCATGCGGCGCCGGCACGTAGCCGTGGCGCAGGAACAGCGCCAGCACATCGCGGTCCACCTCGCCGCGCCAGGCCGGGTGCGCCCGCAGCGCCTTCAGTTCGGAGCCGAACAGGAACACCCCGCCCATCCAGCCGTAGTACAGCGGCTTCTCGCCGAGGCGGTCACGGGCGAGGTGCAGCAGGCGCTCCTCCCGGTCCCAGAGCGCGAAGGCGAACATGCCATTGAAGCGCCCGAGCGCTGCGCGCAGGCCCCAGCGCGCGATGGCCGCCAGCATCACCTCGGTGTCCGAGTGGCCGCGCCAGGGAATCGGCCCCTCGGCGGCCTCGAGTTCGGCGCGGATCTCGCGGTAGTTGTAGATCTCGCCATTGAAGGCGATGACGTAGCGGCCACAGCGCGAGCGCATCGGCTGGTGGCCCTCGGGCGAGAGATCGAGCACCGACAGCCGGCGGTGGCCCAGGCCGATGCCCGCCTCCGCATCCTGCCAGCTGCCGCTGTCGTCCGGGCCGCGATGGCGAATGCGCTCCGCCATGGCGGTCAGCACCGCAAGGCGGGTCGGGGTATCGCGCGCCGGGCTCCGGTCAACGAACCCGCAGAGGCCGCACATCCAGGCTTTCCTGCGGGATGAAGTAGTACAGCTTCGGCTCCGCCGCGCGGATGAACTCCGCGACGCGCCGGTCCGCGGCGGCGCTGTCCTCGCCGCTGGTGAGCGGCACGGTGACCCGCACCATGGCGCCGTCGGAGCGGTTGTGCCACAGCGAGTCCCAGAAGATGAACCACTTCACCAGGTACTCGCTGGTGAGGTAGCGGCCGCGCTGCATGAACCAGTAGTAGACCAGCGCGCGGGTGTCGCCCTTGCTGATCAGCGCGCGGTTGACCTGCAGCGGCGCGCCGTCGGGCCCGGCATCGGCCACCGTGTGCTGGCCGAACTCGTCCATCTGCCAGCCGCCGCCCGGCAGGCAGGCCTTGGGCGAGTGCACCGAGGCGCCCTTGCGCTGGGAATCGTAGTAGGCGACGTAGAGCTCGACGGGGACGCGGTCGTCGGGCCGGCTGTAGGTCGCGACCAGGTAGTCGGTGAGCTTCAGTTCGCCGAGCACGTCGGCGGTCAGCACGCCGTCGCGGCCCTGCCAGGGCCCGAGCACCAGCGGGAAGCCGCTGAGCGCGGCGCGGCCCTGCGGCACCACCTCCTCGCGCACCTGGATGGCGAGCGAGGCGACCATGCCGGCCACCAGCAGCCCCAGCGCCAGGTAGAGCGGCCGGCGCGGGCCGTGCTCGCCCAGCAGCAGGCGGAAGTCCTCGAGGCCGGGGATCTCCACCTCGAACACCTCGGCCAGGCGGCGCCGGTTGAGCAGCGCGAAGGCGCCCATCTCGAGGAACAGCAGGGCGATGCAGGCGACGAAGATGATCCAGCCCTCGAAGTAATGCAGGAAGCCCTCGGCCTGGCCGGTGCCGTAGCGGTTGACCAGCACGCCGGTCATGGCGATGCGGAAGCTGTTCATGAAAATGGTGATGGGTATGGCGGAGAGGAAGATCACCGCCTTCTGCCAGAGCCGGCCGCGGAAGATGTAGGCACAGAAGAACGAGAAGCTCACCAGCGGGAACAGGTAGCGCAGGCCGCTGCAGGCCTCCACCACCTGCAGCTGGTAGACGCCGAGGTCGATGACGTTGCCCTCGAGGTAGACGCTGATGCCGATGGCGCGCAGGAAGCTGCTGCCGATCTCCGAGGACCAGAGCTGGAACAGGTTGGAAAGGTTGAACTGGAAGAAGCGCGGCAGCGGCACCATGAACACCAGGTAGACCAGTCCCGCCCAAAGCACCCGCACCCCGCGCCAGCCGACCGCGGTCCACACCAGGCCCCAGAGCGTCAGCAGGAAGGCGTACTGGATCACCGTGTAGATGGCGCTGAGTTCGCCGAGCACGAAGCCAGCGAGGCCCAGCAGTACCAGCAGCAGTCCGAAGGCCGAGGGCGCGGTGGGCGTGGCGCGCAGTTCCGCGGCCTTGGCCCACAGCAGATAGAGGCTGACCAGCGGGATCAGGTAGCCGTGCTGGTATTCGGGCTGCTGCCACCATTGCACCATGAGCCACAGGCCATCGCGGAAGATCACGGCCAGCGCCACGGCACAGGCAAGCAGCACAGCCAGCCCGGCGCGCGACCAGGGCGGCGGGGGCTGCGCCCCGGCGGATGCGGGCGGCACGCTCGCCGCCGTCGGAGAGTTCGTCATGGGGTCAGGGCTCGCTGTTGTCGCGGACGGGGATGCGCTGGTGCTGGGCGATCACGGCGGCCAGCACGTCTTCGTAACGCTGGGCGAGGCGGCTGCGGTCGGCGTTCTTTTCCACCCAGTCGCGGCCGGCCTGGCCCATGGCCGCGCGCCGCTCCGGGTCCGCCCAGAGCTCGCGCACCGCGCGGGCCAGCTCCGCCGCGTTCTCCGGCGCGATGCACAGCCCTGCTCCGCTCGCCTCGACCAGCGCCTGGCTCTCGCCCCGCACGCCGAGGATCACCGGCTTCTGCATCGCCATGCTCTCGACGATCTTCGAGGGGATCACCGAGCGGAACAGCGGCTGGTCGCGCAGCAGCACCAGGCTCACCGCGGTGGCCGCCCAGATGCCCGGCATGCGCACCTTGGGCTGCTGGCCGAGCATGATGACGTTGGTGAGCTGCAGCTCGTCGCGCCGGCGCAGCAGCGCCTCGCGCCGCGCGCCGTCGCCCACCAGCAGGAAGGCGATCTCCGGCTGGTTGCGCAGCAGCTGCGCCGCCTCCAGCACCGTCTCCAGCCCATGGGAAACGCCGTGGGTGCCCACGTAGGAGACGACGAACCTGCGGCTGAGCCCGAGCTCCTCGGCGACGTCGCTCGCGCCCTGCGCAGGCGAGAAGAACGCCAGGTCCACGCCATTCTTGATGATCGAGATCTTCTCCGGCCGCCCGCCGCGCGCCTCGATGTGGCTGCAGAAGGAATCGGTGACCGAGACGATGTGGTCGGCCTTGCGGTAGGCGAAGGACTCCAGCCACTCCAGGAAGCGGATCCACACGCTCTTCTTCATCGCGCCCACGGCGACGATGGACTCCGGCCAGATGTCGCGGATCTCCAGCACCCAGGGCACCCGCTTCAGGCGGCTGACCAGGTAGCCCGCCAGCCCGCAGAAGAACTGCGGCGAGGTGCTGACCACCACGTCGGTGCGCGGCAGGAAGGGCGCCACCAGGGTGGCCATGACCAGGTAGAAGCTGTAGTTCAGGGTACGCCGCAGGAAGCCCTTGTTCGGCGCGAGGAACGTCCACATGCGGTAGACCCGGATGCCCGAGCGCGAATCGCGCTGCAGGAAGCCGTTGCGGTAGCCCTCGAAGATGCGCCCCGTCGGGTGATTCGGAACGCAGGTCAGCACCGCCACCTCGTGCCCGTGCGCCACCCAGGCCCGGCCGTGCTCGTAGGTACGGCTGGCCGGTGCGTTGACCTCCGGCGGGAAGTAGTGACTGAGGAACAGGATTCGCACGGATGTGATTGTTTTTCTAGCCCCGGACACCCGGTGCAGCACGGCAGTCCCGGGATTCTACCCCGCCGGCCGGGCGGGGCGAGGACGCGATGCACGGTCTGCACAGGGACTCCCCGTTATGTCAGGCAGGGCGCCTGAACCTGCCCCGGAGTGTCCCGGACGGTTGTTAATCGGGGCTTAAGGGGCCCAGCAGCCCCTGAATTGACCAGGTAGATCATCAGGAGTGACTGGCGATGGTCCCCATGGGCCGCTGCAGCCGGTAGCCCAGCTCCAGCGGCAGGCGCCCGCGTTGCACCAGCACCAGCACCGTCGTTGCCTCGCGCCGGCCGAATTCCGGGCACCAGGCCCCGCGGCGCAGCTCCACCGCCGCCTCGCCCCGGGTCCTGACTTCGAGCAGCGGCCGTCCCTCGCGGCGCACCAGGTACTGGCCGGCGGGGCCGGGCTCGACGCTGCAGGCCGGGTGCAGGTGGATGAAGCTCTCCAGGCGATGCTCGCCGCTGCCAGTGAGCCGGTCGGCAATATCCCATGTCCGGCCGGGACTTGCCGTGATGCGACGCTCATGCACGACGCCGCCCGGCAGCCGCCGGTAGCCGTCGTGGGCGCCATGGAACTCCAGGCGCCCGTCCTCGAGCGGGCCGAGGCGCGCGAACAGCGGCCGGGCGCGGCGCGCCACGCGGAACGCGCCCCAGACCTCGGACTGGTCCGCGCCATCCACGACCACCGTGTTGTGCGCCGCCGTGCCCCGCAGTTGCTGGCGCAGCGGGGTCGGCTCGTAGTCGTAGGTGCCGCTGTCCACCACCACGCGCTCGCCGTCGAGGCAGAGCTCGTAGCTCAGCAGGTCCGCATGCATGTGGCCCGGCTGCCAGTCCGGTCCGCCCGGGCCGCAGTCCACCAGCAGGCTCTCGCCGCCCGCGCGATAGCCGTAGTAGCCGGTATCCGGCAGGCAGATGCGCCGGGGACTGGCGGCGGAGCCGGCCGGCGGCAGTTCGAGGTCCAGCAGGCGGGCGCCGTAGTCGAGCAGCGCGGCCGGTGGCAGCGCGATGCCGAAGGCCGCGTCGTTGAACAGCGGGATCTCAGCGTCGCCCGCAAGGATGGCGGCGTAGAAATGCCAGGCCCAGGTGGCCGCCGCGCGCAGCTCCGCGCGCTCCGCCTCGCCGGCGAGATCCGGGCTGGCCTCGAGCAGGTTGACCACGTCGAGGAAATCCTCGAGAACGATCGCGTGGTACATCGCGCTGCGCTCGCAGTGCCCGCCGTCCGCCAGCAACTGTTCCGCGCCCTGCTCCACCAGCAGCGCCAGCCCGCGCGCCCGCCAGCGCGCCGCCGCCGGCCCGTCGAAGAACGCGCCCGCGAACAGCAGCGCCTTCGCGTTCTTCAGCAGGTGGTTCGCGAGCAGGTGGTACTCAAGGTTGCGCTCCAGCCAGGCGAGCTGCAGCGCCAGGCTCGCCAGCCAGTCCGGCCGTGGCTCGAACCCCTCGCCGAACGCCTTCATCCAGTTCACCGCGCGCAGCGAGATCGGGTAGGCCTCCCAGGCATCCACGCTCCCCGGCGGATTGCCCGCGATCCAGCTCTCGACCAGTCCCGCGCGCGCCGCGGCCGGCAGCCCCGGCGCCCGCAGGTAATCGAAGTAATGCAGGTTGTAGCGCCAGAGCTTCGGCTGCGCGCTGCTGCGCCAGTCGACGGCATCCAGCCGCAGGCGGTGCGGATCGTTCAGGAAGGCCAGCGCGCCCGGACCCGCCGCCAGCGCCGCCGCTGCCGGAAATGGAACTCGCGCCAGGCGCCGCCGCGCCGGCACCAGCTCCGGCACCCGCCGCGGGCGCGACGGCCCCAGCAGCCGGTAGCGCAGCTGGTAGCCGATCTGCAGTGGCCGCAGGTGGCGGACGGTGTGCCAGAGGAGCTGGGTGCGGCGGGGCAACGTGTCTCGCATCAGCAGTTCCGGCGGTGACTATGCATCAGCCACGTTACTGGACCATGCACTGGCTGCGCTCAGATACCAGCCGCACTCTTGAAAACCTCCAGATGCCTGCTCGTCATGTATTCCACCGTGTACTCGCGCCTCGCCACTGCCTGCAAGTCGCGTCCCAGTTCTTGCACTCGTTTCCGGTCATTCCATAGGGCATGCAGAAAGCCGTCAACCACCGGCGGTGAGGAGAAATCGACGAACGGCTGTCCGGCCTGCTGTGCCAGGAAATACTCGGGCGCATGCGTGCTGCCGCTGTCGATCACGATCCCCTTGCCATGCCGAGCCGCGTTCATGACCAGAAGACCGACATGGCCCGGGCTAACGACGATATCGGCCCAGTCAAAGTGAGCATTGAGCTCAGCACCGACCAGATAACCTTCCATCGTCGCCCTTTCTGCCATCGCAGGCGAGGTTCTTTCTCTTAGTACCTCCATCCCCGGGCCTATGAAACGCGCGGACAGCCAGCTATTTCGTTCTACCGCCGACAACAGGCGCTCCAGGTGCTTTCTCTTCTGGTAGCGGCCGACAAAAAGCACCTTTAGCTCTGATGAGGGACGGAATACGCCTTCGCGAAACTCCGCGGCCGATACTTCGGTGTTGTTGTAACTTACTGCTTCCAGCCCGAACTGTTCCCTTACACGGTCCGCAATTGGCAGGCTGTACACGAGGATTCCGTCAGCGCCGCCCAGCAGTCGCTTCTTAAGAGCCAGGATGACTGCATTGTCGTTGTTTCCGAAAACCTGCCCTCGCCAGACAAATGGAATCCCCTCGCGCCTTGCCTGACGATACAAACCGATTCGGCTCGGATAGCGCAGGTTGAGGTCACAGCAGACGAGGTCCCACCCGCCACTGGCCAGTGCGCCGTTCAACTGCGGCTGGAATGCCAGAGGACCAATCTGCGTAACCGCGACATCTCGATACCGGTACCCTTCCCGCACGCCTGGCGGCACCAGACCAACTTCGTCACAGCGCCGACCGAACACATCCAGGTCAACAACCGAGCCAAGAGACCGCAGGAACGTCTCCCGGTAGTCTGGTGCGCTATCGATTACCAGGAGAACCCGCATAACCGGCTTTCCAGCACCATCCCCAACCAGTTATCAATGGACGTCATTCCCCGGCCCTCGTGCCGGATATCCATCCGCCCGACATGCACGCCACGGAGTCGCACGGCGCTTGCGTTACCACCTCGCATTTTTCGCATAGGTTCGCGCAAAGTCCTTTGTTTCACGAAGTGGTCCCCGCGCGGTCCGGTCACGGATGCCCACTGCCACCATGAACCCGTGAAGAAACAGAACCAGCGAAGCAATACGTACGTTAAACCACGTATCCGCCACAAGATCGAAGGTGGCCATCAGCAACCAGACCAGCACGGCTATCGCCAGATGCAGCCGCACCTGGTGACTTGCACCATGCAACAAACTGACCAGGCGCCGAATGCCTGTCCACACCAGCGCCATGTATGCACCGGCCGCCATCACGCCGTAGTTGCTCAGCAGTCGCAGATACATGTTGTCAACCCACAATGGCCCCTCCGCCTTTCGCGGCCCCGACCCGATGAGCAGGCGTGCCAGATCCCCTTCGATCTCGTTCCAGATACGCCCCCAGTGCTGGAGTCGATAGTCAAGCGTTCGCGTATTCTCGATCGCGAAACGACCCGCGTACTCATAGCCGCCTTGAGCCATCACCAGATACAGTACCGCCGCCACAAGAACCAGGAGCGTGCAGGTCACGACGACCGACCTGCTTATGCGCTCGTGGCCAACCGCTACCATAATGACAATCAACCCGATCCACGCGATCAAAGGCGCCAGAACCGCTGTACGTGATCCGGTCAGGATGACCACCCAGAGCAACAGTCCGGCGGCAATCCCCCACAACCGGCGTTTCGCGAACGCCAGATACACCACGGACACCAGCAGCAGCGCCGATGCGTAGAATCCCCAGTAGTTGGGATTCTCCATGGTGCCGGTTATCCGCCTGGTTGCCACCCGGATCATTCCCAGATAATCGGGGCGTCCGTATATGTCCAGCGTAACGGCTCCCAACATACCGCCCGGGTAGAAGTACTGCGCAATTGAAACCGTCACGACCACTGCTACTCCGGCAAGAATCGTGACCCTGAAGGCCTTGAGTGGCTGCCTGGTCATTGATCCGGTAACGGCTCCGAACAGCAACGCACAGAGATAGAACCCGTAACGGAGCAGAATCATCGCGTCCTGCGCAATGAAGTTTCTCGTAGTAAGCGCCTGTCCGATCAGCGTCATGACCGCCAAGAGCCACAACACGACTATTGCCAGCGCTTCCAGCCTGACCAGACCGAATGCCATTCGCTTCTGGCTTGAAGCGGCACTTGCCGCTACCGCCACTCCCGCCAGAAGGAAATCTGGCCGCAGAAACAGGCTCGGCGGCACGAACATGACCGAAACAACGAATGCAATTGCCAGAATCTGCATATCAAACCATCTGTAATCGACAGTTCACGGCCAGGCTAATGCCTTCTGATTTCGGCCAGAATCAGGCTCCATGCATGGCGCAGAATCTCGCCAGGCGCGATCAACACGAATCCTGCTATCGCCACCAGTGCAATTTCGATCGATGAGACTGCGATGCCCGCCATCATCCCTGCGCTTCTCAATGGCCCGAGAACTGCGGCCGCACCGTACTCGATTACCGCTACCCCGACTACTGCGCCGATCAGTGCCACTGCCGTCCTGCGCGCGGACTGCCGGTTGGCACCACCCCGCAGCCGAATGAACAACTCATTGACGGCGATTCCGTAAAACAGGACACAATACGCCACGACGACAGCCAACAGGCCGCGGGGCTCGTCGCTCACCTTCACCCATGCCACCATGGCCGCCGACGCCCCAAGGGCAAGGAGAATACCCCAGAACGCCAGATACCCTCCGCGGTTCTGTGCGACCAGAAGCTGATACTGAAACGCCGTTGCTAACTGCAAACCGATCGCGAGGACCAGGATGTTCAGCAAGCTGGCGTACCTGTCCCATTCGCTGCCCAACCAGATATTGAGCCAGAACCATGCCGTGGCTCCCAGACACGCACAGACGAAGAACCCGAGGAACTGGTACGTTCGCAGCAACGCCTCGAATCGCTCGCCGCTCTTCGGGCTCAGAACGCTGAAATCGATTGTCGCGCCCAGCGGGATGACCATCGGCCGAAGAACCGACCATGTAATCTGCCGCAGATAGTTCGGAATACTGTTCAGCAGAACGGAAACCACTGCGGCCGCTTCGGCACCGACAAAGCGGGACATCAGAATGACTGGCATTCGAAAAATCATGTATTCCGCTGCGGAGGCTCCCAGCAGAGACAATGAGTAGCTGAACGTGTCACGACCCCTCGCCACATCATCGACCGCGGCTGGCGCACCACCTTCCAGCTGGCGGAATGCCGTCATCGCCAGCCACGACGCTCGCAACACCGCCGATACCAGTATCACGGCTGCGTAAACTGAAATAGACGCGGACGACGCGGAGAACCAGACAAAGACCGCCAAAGTGCGCAGCACCACCTCGACCGCCACCGCGACGTTGATCCTCCACGTGCTCTTCGCTGCATGCAGTAGCGCCACTGCCGGATAAAGGCCCTGCTCGACGGCCATCTGACCCACGAGCAGCATGAACACCAGCTTGTACTCGCCTGACGGATTCAGGCCCGCTACCGCCAGAATCCTCTCGACCGCAAGCACGGCAACCAGGGCCAGACCTGTCGCGCCGAGGAACGACCAGCCGATTGACGCTCCAAGGTCGCGTTTTCTCATACTGCCGGCAGCAACCTGCCGGCCAATCGTTGTACCGACGGACTGGCGCCAGCCATCGAAAGCAAGAATAAGGATCGCGACCAGCGCCTGTATCGCGGAAAACTCGCCAAAGCCGGTGAGGCCCAGGTTCCTTTCAAGCAATAGATACGGAAGAAGAACAGCGGTACAGGCCGCCTGAAGGATCTTGGTGATGTAGCCTGAACCAGCTCCGACAATGAAAGCTCGAAGCATCATCGATCGATAGCCTGCTGAGTCATCGCAGAGGAAACATCCGTTCCTATTGCAAGGATCCCGCCAGACACCGGGCATGTGCCTGCATAACGTCCTCGATGGCCATACTCACAAGGCCCCGGATTCGGCCCGGATCCCGGTACTGGCCATCCCGGACGCCTTCCAGTATCGACCCCCCCCTGTCAATTGCGGCGTCGAGCGCCGTACATTGTTTGGCCCGAATACCGGCATCAACCATTCGTTCAAGTGTTGTGAGGTACCGGACATCGTAGATCGCCTCCCGAAGACCCTCCCATGCCAGTGTTGGCACCATGCCATGAGTGGTCGGGTAAACGAGAAAGTGATCGCGATACTGCCCATCGAAGTCGCTCCATGCGATACCGCGCATGTCCTGATAGGCATAAATCAACGCACCATCGTAGCGCGCCCTCCATAAGTCGACGCCGTAATTCAGACGAAAGAGATACGGATTCTCGACACCACCCTGGGGATTCGCGTAGGAGAAGACACGCCCCGACTTCTCATGCACCAACCGTGCAAACGCGGGATCTGGCGCGTAAGCCGCTACATAGATATCCGCTGCACCCGGATACGCTTCCAGGTTGTTTACGCGCCCACTCGCCATAACGCCCTGGCCAAGCGAACGAACATGCCTCCAACCCGGCAACTGGCGGCGAATGGTGCTCGCATCGCCTTCATCGACCGCGTAGAACACGACCCTCCCGTAACCGAATTCTTCAAACAGCTTTTCGGCTCGCTTCGCGATCCTGTCCACCGCCCGCAGGTCAGCCTTCAGAAACTTATCGGCTATTCCGCCGCCAAGATAGTAGACCTCGTCAACCGGAAAACCGATTTGCTTCCTCAACTCCAGAGCCCGCCGCAGCAATCCTTCGTCATCCATGCTCTGATAGAGCGTTGGATACTGGATGCCAAGATCATGGATCGCCTGGAGGTCCACCCTCATCTGGTCAGTCACCTTCTGCTCCGAGGTGATACCGGGTTCTCCATCCCACAGAACACCTCGATAGAAGACCCCATAGCGCAGCGCGGGAGCCGCAAGATCGAATGAATGCACCCGCAGAACAACCGGTATCTCGACCTTCCCGAAACCCTCACACGCCACAGTTACCGTCCCGCTGAACACGCCCCCGGCGACAGCCGATGGCACCCGGAACTGCAACCAGATCTGCCTTAACGTGTTTCCCTGCAGAAAAAGCGGCTGGACCTCCGCCGAATCATCAAGCTCATACTGATACCTTGTGACCATCTTCCTTCGCGGATCACCATCCAGACCAATGCCTTCCAACTCCCTTCCCATAAGGAAGCTGCTCCGACCGTTCTTCCGGATTCTGATCCGATTGTCCCCTGACGCCGGTTCAGCCTCGACCAGGCTGTCGTCGTGCAGAAGCAGTTCCGGCACCAGGCTGTAGCCCGGTTTGTGGTTGATCCACCGCCATGCAGTAGCGCCCTGAACCCACGCCTTGACGTATCGCGTGTCCATCCGGACGAGACCGCTATTCCCGAAGTCCAGCACACCGGTCGCCGTCAGCTGCGCCGGACGATCACTTCGCACCAGAAGCGACAACGAGAGCATCTGGCCGCGCGCCCCGGCAACATCAAATCGATCCTGTCCATCCCTTCTGGCAGGCAGCTGACCATCAGGCAGCCAGCGCACCGGAGAAACCGGCTCGACAATACGTATTTCGGGCAAGGCACAAGCTGCGGCTGTCGCTGTGGAGGAAAAGACGGCTGCTATTGCGAGCAGAATCCCGATACCCGGGTCAACCACACCTCGGGTTTCACGGTGATCATTCAGCCCTGCCTGGCAGCGTCTCTCCCGTCGTCGCTGCATCAGGCCGGGGATGCGCACCGTCAGCTCGCGTACCGCAGCAACAACACTATCACCGCGCTTCAAGGCCACAGCGAGTCCCTGCCGCCGGCAGTCACAGCGAACGCGGCTTGTCGACTGCCGGGACTGGGTATGTCCGACGCAAAAGGCCATAGCGAATCCGGTTTACACGCCACAGTACCCTCCCCGACAGCCTGTTGGCGCCTTGTGGTTCCGGACTGGCACGCAGAACTGCGTTTACCAAGCCACAGAATTCCTTGATCTTTCCCCGCCTAAGGAAACGCAAGCCGTACCAGACCAACTTTGCCGGCAGGTACCAGAGCTTCCACGACAAGGGGTACAGACGCATTATGGTTCGGACATCATTCACGAATACACGCTGCATGCGGATATCGCTTTTTCCGGAATAGTCCGATCCCTTGTGCCGCATGGTGCGCTCCGGCCAATAAGCGACCGTGTATCCAAGCTGATAGATCTTCCATGACAGGAACCGCTCCTCACCGCCATAGACAAAGTCCGCCGGAAATCCGCCTGCCTGGCGAAACAGCCCCGCGCGAATCGCCGATGCTCCACCACGAAAGGATGAGGAGGAAACCGCACCCGACCGCACCTGCCCGAACCTGTCAAGGGGCGGATCCGCCACGCCGGTCCTGTAGTCTTCCACCCGGGTATACAGGGCGCCTACGTCAGGACAGTGCTGAAGCATTCTCACGGCGCCTGAAACCACGTCATCGCTTCCCCATGCGCCGTCATTCTCCAGGTACATGAGGATGTCGCCGGTTGCAATTTCGGCGCCTCGATTACGCCCGCCAGGACAACCGATGTTCGCTTCAAGGCGGAGATAAATCAGGTCGGGAAACTCCACCTGGACGGCTTCGAACGAGCCATTCGTGGAGCCATTGTCGACGAAGATAATTTCCTTGTCTGCGTAGGTTTGCTCTACGGCTGAACGTACACTCTCGATACAGTCGTCAACAGCGCCGTTCCAGTTGAGGATAATGACCGACACGCGCATTGGACGAGCATCTTCACTGGATAGGGATTCGCTCATCTGCAGTTGAAGAGTATCCGAGCATTGAGGGCCGGCACATGGCCTGGCCGAGTCCGAGTTGTTTGGCCGGTATCAGGAACACCACGTCCTCATGCATCCGTGAGACACCAGGCTCAGGCACCACGATCCTTCACGGTAACCACGCGAAAGAGAAGCAGGCGTCAGCCGTCGCGATGGGCCGCATGCCGGCCGGCTTCCCTTCCCCGCCCCACCGGCAACCCCATCCGCACCCGGTCGCGCAGCACCGATCTCACCGTGGCGCCGTCGATCTTCGCCTGCTCCGCGGAGAAGCCGTACACGAGGCACAGGTCGCAGAGCGTGTTGACGAGCCGCGGGATACCGTCGCTGGCGGCAGCGATGAGGCGCACGGCCTCGGGCGCGAACACCGCTGGATCGCCACCCGCCACCTTCATGCGATGGGCAATGTAGGCGGCGACGTCGCCGAAGCTGAAGGGCTCGAGGTTGTAGGCAACCGAGACGCGCTGGGTGAGCTGGCGCAGCTCGTGTTTCTTCAGCAAGTCGTGCAGCTCGGGCTGACCGACCAGGATCAGGTGCAGCAGGTAGTCCTTCTGGGCGTTGACATTGGAGAGCATGCGGATCTCTTCCAGCCCCTTGACGCCGAGGTTCTGGGCCTCGTCGACGATCAGCACCACTGGATGGCCGGCGGCGTACTCGCGGATCAGGAACTGGACGAAATCGTCGTAGAGCTCGACCTGGGTCTTGCCTTTGTACTCCAGGCCATAGGCCATCATGATCCACTCGGCCATTTCGCCGAAGTTGTTGTGGGTGAAGTTGATCAGCCCGACACGCAGCTCCGGCCCGACCTCGTCGAGCAGGCGGTTGATGAGCGTGGTCTTGCCGCAGCCCACCTCGCCGGTGATGACGGTGAAACCCTGGCGGTTCTGGATGCTGTACTGGAGCAGCGTCAGCGCCGTGGCGTGACGCTTCGACATGTAGAGGAACGAGGGATCGGGCAGCAGCGCGAAGGGGCGTTCCTTGAGGCCGTAGAAGTTCTCGTACATCCGGTGGACCGGCCGCGGCTTGCCGCGGCCCCTACTGGCTGGCGAGCGAGGCGCGCGGCCGGGCGTAGCCGTAGCCGCCCTTCGGCGCCTGGGCCTTGTTGAGCACCGTGCCGATCACCGGCGCGCTCTTCAGCACTTCCAGCGCCTTCTGCAGGTCCTCGCGCGAGGTGCCGCCCGCCTCGGCCACCATCAGCATCGCGTCGGTGTAGGGCGCGAAGGCCAGCGCATCGTCGGCCGCGAGAATCGGCGGCAGGTCGAACACCACGAGGCGGTCCGGGTAGCGGTGCTTGAGCTCGTTCACCAGCGCCACCATCTTCGGCGAGCGCAGCATCTCCGAGGAATTCTGGATCGGCTCGCGGCCCGGCAGCACCACCAGCCGCTCGATGGAGGGCGTGAACAGCATCTGGTGCACGGCGATGTCGCCCCGGAGGTAGTCGCTCAGGCCGAGCTCCGGCTCGTAGTTGAAGTACCTGTGCACCGAGGGCTTGCGCAGGTCCAGGTCCACCAGCAGCACCGTATGCGTGACTTCCATCGCCAGGCTGATCGCGAGGTTGATGGCCGTCAGCGTCTTGCCGCAACCGCTCGCCGGGCCGGTGATGGCCAGCGAGGTCCAGTGGTTCTCGCGCATCGCCTGCAGCACCCGGGTGCGCAGCATGCGGTAGGCATCGGCCAGCTCATGGCTGGGCACGGCCGCCACCAGCCGGTTGTCGAGCAGCACACGCTCGGGCACGTCGACGATGCGCGTGTGCGTGTAGCGCACGCCGGTGGAGAGGTCCGGCGCGGGATTGCCGCCGGCAGCGCCGGGCCGGGGCTCGTTGGCCAGGTTCTGCGAGCGCTCGCGCCCCGCCTGTTCCAGTGCCTTGCGAATGCGTTCCATGGTGAGTCCCGCGCCGTTACATGCCCAGGCGTCGCAGGGCGACGTACCAGGCCACGTCCAGGTTGATGATGAAGAAGTGGATGAGGATCGCCACGACGGCGAGCACCGCCGGCGCGACCACCAGCGCGGTCAGCCGCATCTTGCGCTTCTGGCTGTGATCCACGCTGTTCTCGATCAGCGGGATCTCCGCCAGCGGCGGCGAGCCCTGCAGGCGCTCGACGGCGCGGGCGCTGTTGACCGAGCCGTCCAGCGACTCGGCGACCTGCGGCCAGCCGAGCGCCACGGCGAGCACCAGCACCAGCAGCAGGGCCAGCAGCACCGGGCGGTTGGGGCTCGCCGGCACCAGCGGCATGTTCGGCGGCTCCACCAGCGTGAAGCGCTCGCCCTTGGCCTGGGTCTCCATCGCCTGGCCCATCTTGGCGGCGAACAGGCGGTCGCGGGCGTTGCGGTAGTTCTCGGCGGTGGTCACCAGCGTGCGCTGCAGGGCGGAGAGCTGGCGCTCCACGTCGGAGGTCTGCATCGCGTTGCGCTCGTAGCCGGCGATCTTGGCCTGCACCTTGGCGCGCTCGTCGCGCAGCGCCGCGGCCTTGGAGTCCAGCGCCGCGCGCTGGGCCTGGACCTGGATATAGGCCGGGTTGGTCGGCTCGCGCGACGGGCGGCGCGTGGCTGAAACCGGCGGCTCGGCCGCCAGCTTCTCCTCCAGCGTCCTGATCTGCCGCTGCAGCGTCTGCACCTCGGGGTGATCGTCGCTGTAGCGCTCGCGGGCCTTGGCGAGCTGGGCGCGCAGGTTGGTCAGGCGCGAGACGGTGTCGTTGGGGCTGACGTTCTCGCCCACTTCCTTGCGCAGCGCCTCGACGTCGCGCTTCATGCGCACCACGTCGGGGTGGTCGGGGCTGTAGCGGCCCTCGAGCAGCGCCAGCTGGCTCTCCATGGCGCGCAGCTGGTCGGCCGGCGCGGCCACGCCCCGGCCATCGGGCATGATCACCGGCGCCATCGGCTCGAGCTGCGCGAGCTGCGCATCGAGCATGATCTTCGACTGCTCGATGTCCTTGATCTGGCGGTCGATCTCCATGAGGTCGGCATCCGAACGCTGCAGCATCTGCAGGTTGAACACCGTCTCCTCGGGCAGCGAACCCTTGTTGTCCTGCTTGACCCTGGCGATCTGGCTCTCGAGATCACGCACCTGGCCGTCGAGGCGGTCCACCTCGGCCTGCATGAACTGGCTGGTCTCGGCGGTCTGCTCGGTACGGGCGCGCACGTTCTCGCCGAGGTACAGCGTCACCAGTTCGTTGGCGACCTTCTGGGCGATGCCCGGGTTCTCGTGCTCGAAGCCGACGGTGAAGGCGATGGTCTGGTTGATCGGCCGGCCACCGGCCTGCTCGGCCAGCGGCGCATCGATGACGTCGATGCGGATATCCTTCTGCACGTCCTCGACCAGCAGCAGCGTCGGCAGGTACTTGCGTTCCTTCGGGAACAGGTCGAACTTCTCGATGATCTGCTGCAGGTTGGTGCGCGTCATGACGCGCTGGTTGATGTACTGGATCTGGCGCGCCGCCATGGTGGTCACCGTGGTCGGCACCAGTCCCGGCGGGATCTCCGGATCCTCGATCAGGATCGTCGCCGTGGAGAGGTAGCGGTTGGGCCAGAGGAAGATGGCCAGCAGGCCCAGCACCAGCAGCACGGCAGCCGCCTTCAGGGCGGTGCCGCCGCGTCGGCGCAGGGCGTCCAGGTAGTCCTGGAGGTTCTTCGAGTCGTCCTCGGGAAGGGGAATGTCGTAAGCCATGCGAGGCCGAATGCTCCCTGGGGTGGTTGTCGCCGGATCCTGTTCTAGGTGTTCTGGTCAGCGTGCCGACGGAGTCTAGCGGGCAGCCCGGCCGGGCGATGTGACCAGCTACCCAGAAAAACGATGTAACCCGCTGTCCTGCTTGGTTTCTGCCAGCCCCTGCGGGCGACGGGCTGAAATATAGCACTATCGCGGCGTGCCCGTCTCGGCAGCCATCCAGTGCATGCGAAACGCCGGCCGAAGCCGGCGTCGCAGAGTCTTGGCGGGGAGAATTAAGGGCCGATTAAGGCCCTGTCCGCGGCGGTGGCCCGTGGCAGCCGCTCAGGCGCGCCGGCGGCGCGCGCGGGCGACGATGCCGACGGCAGCGGTCAGGAACAGCCAGGCGGCGCCGGGCAGCGGCACGGCGGTGCTGCCGCCGAAGAAGCCGCTGGTGATGCAGTCCTGCAGCCAGTCACCGTCCCAGTGGCGATCCATGTGGTGGCGCCAGTCGCGCTTCCAGATCCTGGACCAGTCGACCTTGTGCTTGCCCTTGCCCGCGGCGGTCAGCAGCGCGAAGCGCGTCTGCATGCCGCCATCGCCCTTGCTCCAGCCGCAGCCGCCCCAGTCGCAGTCGCCGCTCTCGAAGCCGGCCACGCGGGCGGCGAAGAACTCGTGCCCCTGCGGGCTCTTGCCGGTGGAGAGGATCGCGTAATCCTCGGGGCGATCGCCATCGATGCCGGTGATCGAGAAAGTCAGCGTTTCCAGGCGGGCGTTGCCCTTGCCGCGCAGCTTGATGTCGAAGCGGCCGAAACCGTCCATGCGGCGATCGTTGACGGCCTTCCAGCCCTTCGGCAGGCCGGTGATGTCCATGGCCTCGGCGTCGCCGCCAGGCACCACATTGAAGGCGAAGGACTGGATGCCGAAGTTCTTGGCGGCGATGCCGGTCAGCGGGCCAAGCACCTGCACGGTGAAGTCGATGGCGCCATCGGCGCCGTCGGCCACATCGACGCGCAGGTAGTTGCTGCCGTCGGCGAGCACGTTGGACTGGTCGAGGTAGAACGACAGCGATGCGGCCTGCGCGGACGCGGAAAGCATCAGAGATGCGCACAGCCCGGTGAGGGTCGCGGTCTTCAGGGAGCTCATGTGTTTCATCCCCCTACTTCCAGCCGGCCACCCGCAGGCGTTCCGGCACATTGGAGTTGTTCTGTGACGGCAACTTAGCAAACGCCCACCGACGCCAGCAAGCCGTTTTAGACATAACGCCGCGACCGTCCCGAGCCCCCCCGCGGGGGCGTCAGCGGCCGGGCCGGCCGCCGCGCGTGAAGCTGCCGCAGGAATTCGCTACAACTTATTGTTCAACCGGCGGGAAACCGCCTCGAGCTGGCGTTGCTGCAGGGCCGTCAGCGGCACCGCATCGGCGAGCGCCAGCAGCCAGAGGCAGAGCACATGGTCGTAGAGCCGCCGCTGCGCCTGGAAACGCGCGCGCGGCACGCGCCCCGGGCCACCGAAATAGGCTGCCAGCAGCCGCTGCTCCAGGACCCGCGGCAGGCCGTGATGGCGGGAGACGACCGCCAGGTCGAACAGCGGATCACCCAGCGCCGCGTACTCCCAGTCGATCAGCAGCGGGCGGCGCAGGCCGACGACATTGCCGGCGATGGGGTCATGGTGGCAGAGCGTCGGCGGCCCCTCGAAGCAGCGCGCCATCAGCCGCTGCGCCGCGCGCGCGAGCCCGAGGGCACGGCGGCTGCCGGCACGGCGCGCATAGGCCGCGAGGCTGGCTTCGAGGTCCAGCGGGCGGCCGGGCAGGCGCGCCTGGTGCAGGCGGCGCAGCAGCCCGGCCAGAGCCTCGATGCGCCCCGGCATCGCGAGTTCGGCCGGGCGCCAGGCGCTGCCCGGCGCATGGCGCGTGACCAGCACCGCCGGCGGGCCGGGCAGCAGCAGCAGGGGTTCGGGGGCGAGGCCCAGCGCCGCGGCGGCCGACCAGGCGGCGAACTCCGCACGACGATCCGGGGTGAAGCGCGCGGCCAGCGGCTCGTCGATGCGCAGCACGTAGCGTTCGGCGCCGCGCCCGGCCAGCCAGGACGACTTCAGCGGGCCCGCATGCAGGCGGCGCAGCAACCGCGCACCGCGCAGCCGCGCAGCCGCGCGGCGCAGTGCCGCCTCGGGCGTCATGCCGGCGATGCCACGAGGTCGCGGCGCCAGGCGCGGTAGCCGCGGACGATCAGCACCAGGTAGAGCGCGAACAGCGCCACCGTCAGCCACAGCCCGCGCTGCGCGTAGATCCACATCGATGCCGAGTCGATGACGAACCACCACAGCCAGTTCTCCAGCAGCTTGCGCGCCACCATCCAGGTGGCGAGCACCGAGGCCCAGGACACCAGCGCGTCCGCGTACGGCAGCGCCGCCGGCGTGAAGGCCGCGAGCAGCGCACCGTTGGCGAGCCCGAGTGCGCACACCGCGGCGAGCGCCTGCAGCTGGCGCCGCGGCGGCCAGCGGGTCACCGGCAGTGGCGCGCGCGGCCGGCTCCAGTGCCACCAGCCGTAGACCGATACGCCGATGTAGAAGAACTGCAGCAGCGTCTCCGTGTACAGCGCCGCGCGGAAGAACAGCACCGCGTAGATCAGCGTGCTGGCAATGCCGGCCGCCCAGCAGCAGACGTTCTGGCGGATGGCGAGCAGCAGGTAGGCGACGGCGAGGACGACGGCCAGCGCCTCCCAGGGCCAGAGCGCCGCGACCTGCGCGAGCAGCGCCGCCCAGGGCGGCAGCGGCGCGTCAGTGGCCGGCGCCATCGATCCCCGGTGCCGAGCCGATGGGCAGGTCCGCGTTCAGGTACTTGACGACGAAGGCCATGGCGCCGGGCCCGGCCATGCTGGCCTCCATGCAGCGGTTGAGCGCGCCGGTGACCGCGGCGAACTCCCCGCGCAGCTGGGTGCTCATCTGGTTGCTGATGATCTCGATCCCGGGCTGGCGGCGCAGCACCAGGATGAAGTCGGTGATGTCGCTGACGAACTGCTCGTTGAGCGGGTACAGGCTGATCTCGGCGGTGATGCGCATGGGGCCTCCTCGGAAGTCCTGGTCCTCACAACCGCCAGGCGATGCTGATGCCAGCCTGGCGCGGGTCGCCCAGGCGCAGGTAGCGCCGGGGCGCGAAGTACGGCGGCTCGTTGCCGAAATAATAGCCGCGCGTGGCGTATTCCTCGTCGAGGAGATTGCGCACCCAGAACGTCGCCTCCCAGTGCTCCCAGCGCCGGCCGGCGCGCAGCTGGACGAGCTGCGCGGGACTGGCCTCGCGGTCCGCGCCCGTGCTCGAGTCGTAGTCGTAGTAGTAGCGGCCGCGGCCGTTGAGAGCGAGTTCGGCGAACCACCCTGCCCCATCCTGCCAGCGGGCACTCGCCGACCAGCTCAGCGGCGGCGCATGGGGGAAGTCGTGGCCGTTGAATTCCGGGCGGGTGTCGAAGCGGCGCAGCTCGGTGTCGAGCAGGCCGAGGCCGGCCTGCAGCAGCAGCGTGTCGGTCGCCTGCCAGGCGAGCTGCGCCTCGGCGCCGAAGGCGCGCGCCGCCTGCGCGTTGTCGGTGAGGAAGACGAAGGTGTTCGGATCGCCGGCGGCGAGCTGGATCGGCACCTTGACCTGCATGCGCTCGCGCGCCTGCCAGAACAGGCTCAGGTCGAGCCAGGCGCGCGCGGCGCCGAGGTGGGCGCCGACCTCGTAGTTCCACAGCGACTCCGCGCCGAACTGCACCTGGTCGGGCGTCACGTTGAGGCCGGGCTGCGAGAAGTCGGTGCGCGCCAGGCTGGGGTTGAAGCCGCCGGCCTTGTAGCCGCGGGCGATGCGGCCGTAGAGGGTGGCGTCGGCGCCCATGTCATGCGTCAGCGTCAGCTCGCCGCCCCAGAGGCGGTCGGTGGGCGAGAAGTGATTGCTGGCGGTGATCGCATAGGCGCGATCGTCGAGCCGGTCGTCGTAGCGGGCGTCGCGGCGTTCGCCGCGCAGGCCGAGCGCCAGGCGCGTGGCCGCACCGAGCGGCAGCGCGACCTCGCCGAACAGCGCGAGGCTGGTGGCGCGGTAGTCGCTGCCGACGCTGCGGTCGGTGGCATAGGGCGCGCAGAACGCGGCGCCGGGATCCGGCGGCGCGGGACAGGCCGCGTCGTCGAGGTCGAGCAGGCCGAGGTCGCTGATGCGGTTGTCCTCGCTGAGCCGCTGTGCGTGGATGCCGAGCAGCCAGTCGGCGCGGCCGAAGAGCCGGCCGGCGGGGCCGGAGAGCAGGCGCAGTTCCTGCGCCAGGCTGTCGCGCTCGCGGTCGGTGCGCTGGGTGTAGGCGTAGACGTCGGGCGCCCAGAGCGCGGGGTTGCCCCAGTCGGCGTCGAAGCTGAAGAGGATGTCGGAGCTGGCGATGCTGGAGATGGCGACCAGGCTCGCGGCGTCGCCGAAGTCGCCGGCGATGCGCAGCGCGGCGGCGCGGCTGCGCTGCGCGTCCCTGCCGGGCTGGTCGCTCTGGGTGGTGAAGCCGTTGTCGATGCTCCAGTCGTCGTAGCCATCGTCGAGGTCGACGTAGAAGCCGGTGAAGTCGAGCTGCCAGTCCGCGGACGGGCGCCAGCGCAGGCGGACGCGCGCGGTCAGCTCGTCGCGCTCCGCGCTGTCGTCGCGGTCGAGCCAGGCGTTGTGCCGGAAGCCGTCGCCATGGAACTGCTGCAGGGCCAGCCGCCAGGAGAGCTGGTCGCCGAGGCCGGGCACCGGCCCGCCGCCGGCGACGCCGATGCCGCGGCTGCCGTCGCTGCCGGCCAGGGTCTCGACGCGCGCGTCAGGGGCATCGCCTGGCGCCACCGAGGCCAGGTAGATCATCCCGGCCAGGGCGTTGGCGCCATAGCGGGTGGCCTGCGGGCCGCGCAGCACTTCCACGCGGGCCATGTCGAAGCTGGTGGCGATGCCGCCGATGCCGGAGAAGTCCACGTCGTCGATGACGAAGCCGACCGAGGGGTTGGGCGCGCCCTCGTACTGCTCGAGTTCGCCGCTGCCGCGCACCTGGAAGTAGCGCGCCCGCGCGCCCTCGCCGGAGAAGCCGAGGTTGGGCACCGTGGCGGCGAGTTCCTCGAAGTGCTGGATGGCGCCCGCGCGCAGCGCGGCCGCGTCCAGCACCGCGACGCTGGCCGGCACCTGACGCAGGGACTCCTCCGGGCGCAGGCGCGCGGTGACGACGATCTCGTCCAGCCCGGCGGCTGCGGGCAGGTCGGTTGCGGGGCTGGTCGCGGCCGCCAGCAGCAGCGCGGCGGCCAGCAGGCAGTCAGTGCGAAGAGGCATCGGCAGGGTCCTGTTCCTACGCCGGTACTAACCGGATCAGGTTCAAAGGGTTCCCGCCTCGCGGGTCTCAGGCTGCGTGAGCCACCCCTCAGACGCGCCCATTCTAGCGGAGACAAGGGAAATAAGGGGACAGTTTACTCATCTCGGTAAGGTGGCCTGAACGTCATGGTTCGGCGAGCGAGATGAGTAAACTGTCCCCTTATTTCCCCTTATCTCCGGGGGGAAGAGATGAGTAAACTGTCCCCCGAATTTTTTCAGGAAGCTGGCCATGACGCAGACTGCGGATTACAAGGCGATCGACGCCGTCGTCAACATCTGGACCGAGGAGGCGCTGTCGAAGCGGCCGAACTGGGGTACGTCATTCTTCTCCGGGAAGATGAATGCCGACCAGAACCTCATCGCCAATCCGCTGAGCCTCGAGGCGATGATCGGGAAGCTCGACGAGGCTAACATCGAGATCGCCTTCCTGGTCGCCGCGCGCTCCGGCCGGCCGGGGCTGCCGGGCTGCTACCACATGCCCTACGACGTGGTGGCCCGCGCGGTGGCGAAGTACCCGAAGCGCTTCCGTGCGCTGGCCGGCATCGATCCCTACACCGGCATGAAGGGCGTGCGCGAGTTCGAGTCGGCGGTGAAGAACGACGGCTTCATCGGCGCTCACCTCTACCCGCACTGGTTCGAGCTGGCGCCCGACCATGCGAAGTACTATCCGTTCTACGCCAAGTGCTGCGAGCTCGACGTGCCGATCCAGATGCAGGTCGGCCAGTCGATGGTGTACGCGCCGGACTTCCCCTGCCGCAGCGTCGGCCAGCCGATCACGCTGGACGCTGTGGCCTGCGACTTCCCCGAGCTCAAGCTGATCGGCATCCATGTCGGCATCCCCTGGACCGAGGAGATGATCGCCATGGCCTGGAAACACAAGAACGTCTACATCGGCTGCGATGCCCACCGGCCGAAGTACTGGCCGGAGAGCTTCCGCCGGTACATCAACACGCAGGGTCAGGACAAGGTGATCTTCGGCACCGACTTCCCGGTGCTGCCCTTCCGGCGCACCGTCGAGGACATCGACGCCCTCGGCTTCAAGCCCGAGGCCCGCCGCAAGCTGATGCGCGACAACGTCATCCGCATCTACGGCCTGCAGGTCTAGCCGTCAGGCCTGCAGCGTCGCTCCGGAGGCGATCATGGCGTCGATGTCGGCCTGCGCGAGACCGGCCTCGCGCAGCACCTCGACGCTGTGTTCGCCGAGCCGCGGCTGCAGGCGGCGCACGTCGGCGGGCGTCTCGGAGAAGGTGTACGGGAAGCGCGTCATGCGCAGCCGGCCCTCGGTCGGGTGCTCGACTTCCTGCCAGAAGTCCACGGCCTTCAGGTGCGGGTCGCGCACCAGGTCCTCCAGCGAGTTCACGGCGTTGGTCGGCACGCTGGTCTCGCCGAAGATGGCGAGCCACTCGCCGGTGCTGCGCGTGGCCATGATCTTCGCCGTCTCGCTGTAGGTGTCGTCGATGTTCGTCACCCGGCTGTTCAGGGTGCGGAAGCGCGGGTCGGTGATCAGCTCCGGGTGCCCGGACACCCTGCAGAAGGTTTCCCAGTGGTTGTCGAGGTACGGCAGGATGGCGATGTAGCCGTCGAGCGTCTTGTAGGGCTTGCGGTGGTAGCTCATCAGGCGCGTGTAGCCGGCGCTGCCGATCGGCGGCTCGAAGCTCATGCCCCAGAGGTGCTCGGCCATGACGAAATACACCATGGTCTCGAACATCGGCACCTCGATCTCCTGCCCGCGGCCGCTGCGCTCGCGGCTGTAGAGCGCCGCCGTCACCGCCTGCACCACCGCCATGGCGGTGGTCTTGTCGGCCACCACGGTGGGCAGGTAGCGCGGCTCGCCGAGCACCATCTCGTTGAGCATGGCGATGCCGCTGATGGCCTGGATCGAGTCGTCGAGGGCGCCGCGGGCGCCATAGGGGCCGTTGCGGCCGTAGCCGTAGGTGCCGCAGTAGATGATCTTCGGGTTGACGGCGCGGAAGTCCTTGTAGGCCAGCCCCAGCTTGTCCATCACCTGGGCGCGGTTATTGTGGATCACCACGTCGCAGGACTCGGCGATCTTCAGCACCGCGGCGCGCGCCGCCGGCTGCTTGACGTCGAGCACCACGCTGCGCTTGTTGCGGTTGCAGGTCAGGTAGAGCGCCGACATGCCCTTGCTGCGCGCAGCGCCCAGCGTGCGGTTGCTGTCGCCGCGGGGCGGCTCGACCTTGATGACCTCCGCCCCCATGTCCGCCAGGATCTGGCAGGCCCAGGGGCCGAGGACGACCGCCGTCATTTCGAGGATCCTGACGCCTGCGAGTGGACCGGACATCTGCTTGGGCCTTCCTCTGCGAAAACGGCCGGGACTGGCCGCAACTGGCGGGGACCGCCCTGCCAGGGGGCTGGCGCTCTCGGGCGCCTCGGCCGGGATTGGACGACTGGCGGCGGCGTGCGCCGCCGCGCTCAGAATACGACGCGGTGCTTGCGCCGGGGCTCGCGCGGCAGCTCGGCGGGGCCGATCAGCCGCATCTGGTCGAAGTTCACGCTGAAGCCGCGCACCTGGATGCGCTCGAGGAAGGCGGCATAGCGACGCGCCCGCTTCGGCGCGTCGACCTCGTTCATGCGGTGGGCAATGCGCTTGTAGCGCAGCTTCTGCTCGCCGGTCTCGGCACGGATCCACCGGTTCACGGCCGGGCTCTTCTGGTGGGGGATCAGCTTCATGCTTGCCTCTCTGGACCTGCGGCTGCGGCACCCGCCTTCCGGCGGGCAACGCGGCGTGGAAAGGGCAGGAATATGCCGCCTGGGCGCATGCCTGTCAACGAACGGCCGCTGCCCTGCCCCGCCCCGCCCCGCCTCAGCCGGCGCCGAGTTTCGCCAGCGCCGCCTTCGCCTCGGTCACGCCCGGATACTCGGCCTTGCCATCCCCCACCGCCTGCTTAAGCGACTGCTTCGCGCCGGCCGTGTTGTTGCTGGCGAGGTAGGCCATGCCGAGGTGGTAGTGCAGCATCGGGATGTTGCTGGCCCCGGCCACGGCGCGCTCCAGGAACTGCACCGCCTTCGGGAAGTCCTTGTTGCGGTAGTAGGCCCAGCCGATGGTGTCGAGCACCGCCGGATTGGTGGTCTCGGCCAGCGGCTTGACCAGTTCCAGCGCATGCGACCAGCTCGCCGCATCGGAGCGGTAGTCGAGGAGCAGCGCGGCCAGGTTGTTGGCGGCCACCTCGACCTTCGGGTTCGCCTTGAGCAGCTCCTCGTAATGGGTGATGGCCTCGTCGTAGCGACGCTGCTGCTCGTACTCCGAGCCGAGCAGCATGCCGAGCTCCGCGTTGCCCGGATTGGCGGCGAGGCCCTTCTTGTAGGCTTCGATGCGCGCGGCCGGGTCATTGGTGTCGAGGCTGGCCAGCGCCGCCCAGGCCATGCTGGCCTTGGGCTGGGCGGTGACGATCTCGTTGAAGATCTTCTCGGCGGAGGCCTTGTCGCCGGCCTGGGCACGCACGCCGCCCTCGAGGAACTTGGCCGAGAGGTCCTGCGGGTTCGCCGCCTGGAACGCCTGCAGCGCCTTCATGGCGTCGTCCTTCCGGCCCATGGCGTTGAGCGTTCCGACCAGGCCTTCCAGGGCGAGGGTCCACTGCGGGTTGCGCTCCAGCGCCTTGCGGAAGGCATCCACGGCCTCGGCGTTCCTGTCCTGCGAGCGCATGATGCGGGCCAGCTGGAAGTAACCCACGCCCTGGTCGTCGGGCAGGGCGATCATGCGGCGCGCCTCGGCTTCGGCGGCGCGCCACTGCTGCTGCGAGCCGAGCAGCGTCACCAGCCGACTGCCGGCATCGAGGTCGGCGGGAGCCTTCTTGAGATGGTCGCGCAGCACCTGCTCGGCCCCGTCGAGGTTCTTGTCCGCGACTTCCAGGGCCGCGAGCTCGCGCGGGCCGTCGGCATTCTGCGGGTCGGCAGCGATCAGGCGCCGGTAGGCGTCCTTGGCGAGGACCTTGTCCTCCATCAGCGTGTGGGTGCGGGCCAGCAGCAGCATCGCCCGCGTGTTCTCCGGTTCCTTGCGCAGCACGGTGCGGATGTCGGCGATCGCGTCGTCGAACTTCTTGTCGCGCACCCGCAGGCCGGCGCGGATCAGCAGCGCCTCGGGATTGTCGGGCTCGTCGCCGAGTACGGCCTCGATGAGCGCGCGGCCGGGCTCGATCTCGCCCTTGGCGATCTTCAGCGCCGCCACCCGCACCCGCGCCGACATGCCGGGCTTGGATTTCGGATCACGCTTGCCCAGTTCCTCGTAGACGGCGAGCGCCGCGTCGGGCTTGCGGGTGGCCTCGTAGAGCCGGCCGAGCGCGAGGCGCAGCTCGGGCTGGTCGGGATCCTCGGCGACGAAGGCCTCCAGTGCCTTCTCCGCCTCCTCGGGACTGCGCATCTGGCCGAGGAACTGCGCCAGGCCGAGGCGCGCGTCGACGTCCTTGGGATCCGCAGCGATGACACTGCGCATCACCTTTTCGGCATCGTCGACGCGGCCTTCGCTGGCGTAGAAGCGCGCCAGCTGGTACTGCAGTTCCTCTTCCTTGGGGAAGTCGCGGATCAGCTCGCGCATGCCCTGCTCGGCCTCGTCCTTGCGGTTCTGCTGGGCGAGGATGGCGATGCGCACCTGGCGCAGCGGCTTGGCGGCCTCGGCATCGAGCCGGGCGATGCCCGCGTCGAGGATCTTCAGGCCGGCGGCGGCATCGCCCTGCTGGGCCTCGATCGCGGCACGCAGCAGGATGCCGTCGGTCAGGTCCGGGTCCCTGGCCAGGGCGGCGTCGAGCTCCTTGCGGGCCTCGTCGACCTTCTTGTCCTGGAGCAGCAGGCGCGCGTTGAGCACCCGCACACCCGGGTCATCGGGCGCCAGCACCGTCGCGGCCTTGGCCTGTTCGGTAGCCTGCTCGAAGGCCTGCCCGAAGAAGTACAGCGTGCCCAGCTTGACCCGCGCCGGAACCATGTTCGGGTCGGAGTCCACGGCCATCAGCAGCTGCTGGATCATCGGCCGGAATTCCTGCTGCTTCTCGGCGATCTCCGCCAGCAGGTAATGCGCCCTGGCATTCTTCGGCTCGATCTGCGCGGCGTTCTGCGCCTCGAGCTTGGCCTTGACGTAGTCGCCCTGGGCGAACAGCTCCTCGGCCTTCTTCATGTAGTTGGCGGCCCGTTCCTCCGGCGGCGTGCAGGCGGCGAGCGTGACGAACGCCACTGCCAGGGCCAGGGCGGCCAGCCAGCGGGCAAGCGGGGCACGGGTGGACAGGGCCGATGCATGATTCATTCAGGACACTCCGTTGATGACGGCCCGCGGGGCCGGCTCGAGGCGGGCGCGCAGGCTGGCCACGCAGCGGCCGGCGGTGCGCCCATCCCACAGTTCAGGCTTGCGCCCGGCCGGCCAGTCGCCAGCCAGCGCCTTGCCGATATTCTCCAACAGCGCCGCCGGCTGCACCAGCCGGTTGCTGCCCTCGGTGATCGTGACCGGCCGCTCGGTGTTGGGTCGCACCGTCAGGCAGGGAATGCCGAGGTAGGTGGTCTCCTCCTGCAGGCCGCCGGAATCGGTGACCGCCAGCGCCGCGTGGCTGACCAGGCTCATGAACTGCACGTAGCCCAGCGGCTCGACCAGGTGGATGCCGGGGGTGCTGGCCAGCGCCTCGTGCAGGGCGAACTCCTGCAGCTGCTTGCGGGTGCGCGGGTGCACCGGGAACACCAGGTCGATGCTGCGCGCTGCCGCCTGCAGCTGGGCCACCAGGCCGCGCAGCGTCGCCGGGTCGTCGACGTTGGACGGCCGGTGCAGCGTCACCACCGCGTAGCGGCGGCCGCCCAGGCCCAGCGCCGCCGGGCTGTCGGCGGCCGCGATCCGGGCACGCAGCAGTTCAAAGGAATCCAGCATGATGTTGCCGACCCGCTCGATGCGCGTGGCGGGCACGCCCTCGCGCCGCAGGTTCTCGTCGCCATCCGGCGACGGCGTCCAGAGCAGGTCGGCGATGGCATCGGTGACCAGCCGGTTGATCTCCTCGGGCATGCTGCGGTCGCCGCTGCGCAGGCCGGCCTCCAGGTGCGCGACGGGGATCAGCAGCTTGGCGCAGACCAGGGCCACGGCCGCGGTGGAGTTCACGTCGCCGACGACGATGGTCCAGCCCGGCCGCTCGCGCAGCGCGACCTGCTCGTAGGCCATCATCACGCGGCCGGTCTGCTCGGCATGGCTGCCGCTGCCGACCGCCAGGTGATGCCGCGGCTCGGGCAGCCCCAGGTCACTGAAGAAGGCATCCGACATGTTGGCGTCGTAATGCTGTCCGGTGTGGACGATGCAGGGATCGAACAGCGGGTCGGCGGCCAGCGCGTGGTACAGCGGCGCCACCTTCATGAAATTGGGGCGCGCCGCGGCGATCAGGTGCACCAGGACCGGGCGCGGCATCACTCGGACTTCGCCGCCGCCGGCTGCACCACGGCGCTCTGGCCCGGCACGAAGTAGGCGAGCTTCGGGTCGAGCGTGCGCAGGAAGGCCTGCAGCCGCCGGTCGGCCTGCGCCACGCCGTCGGGCCCGTCGGTCACCGGCGTGATGATGCGCACCAGCGCGCCGTCGGTGCGGCGCATCGTCAGCCCGTCCCAGAAGATGTACCACTTGACCAGGTACTCGTTGGTAAGCATGCGGCCACGCTGCGCGAACCAGTAGTAGACCAGCTGGCGCGCCCCGCCCTGGGCGATGATCGAGCGGTTCACCGGCAGCGGGCCGCCGTCGGCACGCACCTCTGGAATCTCCACCGCCTCCAGCTCCTGCATCTGCCAGCCACCACCCGGCAGGCAGGTGGCTGGCGAGTGGATCGCGCGGCCGCTGCGCTGGTTGCTGTAGTAGGCCATCCACAGGCCGACACCGGTGGGATCGCCCTCGCGGTTGTAGACCACGAGGATGGTGTCATCGGCCTTCAGCGTGTCGAGCGACTGCTGGTCCACCGGCATCTCGCTGCCGTGCCAGTCGCCGAGCACCAGCGGGAAGGCGGCGAGGCTGGTGCGCGCCGGCACGAGGTCCTGGCGCTGGCTGACCACCCCCGTTGCCGCGGTGCCCACCAGCACGGCGAGGCCGGCGACGAAGCCCGCACGCGGCGCGCCGTTGGCGGTGAAGATGCGCCAGGCCTCGGCCAGCGGCGGGGTGTCCATGCGCAGGGATTTCAGCAGCTGCCGCCCGGAGAGGCGCGCCATCAGCGTCATTTCCAGGAACAGGATGGCCACGCAGGCCATGAACACCACCCAGCCCTCGAAGTCGTGCAGGAAACCCTCGGCCTGCTCCGGGCCGAAGAAGCTCACCAGGATGCTGATGATGCCGATGCGCAGGCTGTTCATCAGCACCGTGAGTGGCACCGAGGAGAGGAACACGACCAGCCGCTGCCACAGCGGCGCCTGGAACAGCACCGCGCAGAGGAAGCCGAAGCTCATCAGCGGGAACAGGTAGCGCAGGCCGCTGCAGGCCTCGGCCACCGCCAGCTGGTAGCTGCCGAGGTCGATGAGGTTGCCTTCCACGTATACCGGCACGCCGGCCAGGCGGATCACCGCCACGGCGATCTGCGTGGACAGCAGCTGCAGGCCCGCGGTGAGCTTCACCTCGAGGAAGCTCGGCAGCGGCACCATGAACACCAGGTACAGCAGCGCCGGCCAGACCAGCTTCACCGCCGGCCAGCCCCAGACGGCGACGAAGCAGCCCCAGACCGCGGTGATGAAGCCGTACTGCGCGAGGGTGAAGATCGAACTCAGCGAGCCGAGCAGCAGCAGCAGGAAGCCGAGCAGCACCAGCCACAGCCCGGCGAGCGAACCCGACCAGGGCACCGCCGCCAGTTCGCGCGAGCGGGTGGCGATCAGGAAGGCGGCGATCACCGGGATCAGGTAGCAGTGGTTGTACTCGTCCCGCGGCCAGTCCTTGACCCACATCCAGTGCAGGGAGTCGCGGAAGGCGTAGCCCAGGATGCCGATGAGCACCACCAGCAGCAGGGTTGCGGGCAGCCTGCTGGCGGCGCCCGGGACGGTGGTGCCGGAATTTGCGGTCGCTTCTGGTGACATCACTCTCGCCGGTGTTGTTCTCAGGCGGCAGCGCGGCCGGCGCCCCGGCTCCGGGTCCGCATGCTCGGCCTGGTCATTTAAGGAATTATTAAGGCCCCGTGGGTCCCTGGCGTCGGCGGCATTCTCACCCGCTCCGGACCCGGCACGCCATGGCGCGGGTCTCAGTCCGCGCCGGCCGCGAGCTTGCCATAACGCGGCCGGCGGCCACCTAGCGGATCGCGGTCACGTTCAGCGAGATCGGCATGCCGAGGAATTCCATGGCGCTGCTGTCATCGAACAGGCCGAAATTGCCGACGCGCCGCGCCGAGCGGAAGCCGGCCTGCCCGAGCCAGGCCATCAGCAGGCTCTCGTCGATGCCGGCCATGTGGTAGTCGTAGTCGTCGACATGGCCGCCGAACATCATGCGCATGACGTGCAGGCGCAGGTCCGGCGACAGCCGCGGCGTCAGGTACAGGTGGCAGAGGCGCTCGAGGTCGGGCACGCTCAGGTGCAGGCTGCCACCCGGCTGCAGCACCCGGCGCCATTCGCTGAGGACGGGGACGACTTCGTCCTTGTAGTCGAAGTGCTCCAGCACATGGCTGGCATAGACGACGGCGAAGCTGCCATCGGCGAAGCGCCCGAGATCGCTGGCCTCGCCCAGGTGGTCGACACCGGGCCGGGCGATGGCATCGAAGATCTCCCAGCCCGGGCTCGGTTGCTGGCCGCCGATATGCAGGCGGCGCCCGCCCGCGACTGTTCCCGCCATGGATCCCCCGTGGTCATGCGTGCCCGCGCGGTCCCGCGGTTATCATGGGCCGCGGCCCGCGACGGCGGGCGCCGGTGCCCGCAAGATGAATGGTAACCCAGGACCCCCGAGCCCCCGTGGCCTGCCGCAGGCCGCCATCGAGGAAGCCAACCGCGCCCTGAAGGATGCCGCCTGGGCCGAGCAGAACGGCCTCGTCGAGCGCGCCATCGCCGCCTACCGCCGCGTGCTGCAGCTCGCGCCGCAGCTGCACCAGGCACACAACAATCTCTCCGGCCTGCTGCTCGGTATCGGCCAGCCGCAGGAGGCGCTGGCGGCAGCACGCCAGGCGCTCGCCCTGCAGCCCGACGACGCGATGATCCACGGCACCACCGGCCAGGCCTGCCTGGCCTGCGGGCTGGTCGACGAGGGCATCGGGCACCTGCGTGTGGCGCTGGCCGCGCACCCGGAGATGCACCCGCTGCGCGCGCTGCTCGCCGACGTGCTGGTGGATGCCGGGCGCCTCGAGGAGGCGGCGGCCCTGTTCCAGGAGGTCGAGGGACGCTACCTCAATGACCCGAAGTTCCTGGTCCCGGCCGCGCGCCTGTACGGCCGCGTGCACCTGGCCGGCAGCGCCGAGGCCGCCTACCTGCGACTGCTGCAGCTCGAACCGCGCCGCGCCGCCACCTGCAACGACCTCGCGCAGCTCTACAACGAGCACACGCACTTCAGCAAGGCGCGTGACCTCTGCCTCAAGGGCCTGATGCTCGAGCCCGATGCGCCGGTGATGTGGAACACGCTGGCCAGCGCCCAGGCCTGCATGGGGCAGACCGCCGAGGCGCTGCAGTCCTACCGGCGGGCGCTGGAACTGGCACCCGGCCACGCGGCCACGCGCTCCAACCTGCTGCTCGCCATGCACTACTCGAGCGAAGTCACGCCCGCCGAGCTGGTGGCCGAGCACCGCCGCTTCGGCGAGATCTTCGCCCAGCCGGATGCCGCCGCGCGTCGCTTCCCGAACCCGCCGGACCCGGGCCGGCGCCTGCGCATCGGCTACCTCTCGCCGGACTTCCGCAGCCATTCGGTGGCGTTCTTCTTCGAGCCGCTGCTCGACCATCGCGACCACGCGGCCTTCGAGGTCGTGGCCTTCGCCGACGTCAAGGGTCCCGACGCCGTCACCGCCCGGCTGCGCGGCAAGTGCGACGAGTGGCACAGCATCGTCAACCTGCCCGATCCGGTGATCGCCGAGCGGGTGCGCGCCGCCGGCATCGACATCCTCGTCGACCTCGCCGGCCATGCCGGCAACGTCCACGCCGCCGCGCTGGCCTGGAAGGGCGCGCCGGTGCAGGTCACCTACTGCGGCTACCCGGACAGCACCGGCCTCGATGCCGTGGACTATCGCATCACCGATGCCATTGCCGATCCACCCGGCGTGGATGACGGCTACGCCGAACAGCTGCTGCGGCTGCCGGGCGGCTTCCTCTGCTTCCGGCCGCCGCCGCAGCTGCCGGAGCTGACGCCGCCGCCGCTGCTCGACCGTGGCCAGGTCAGCTTCGGCTGCTTCAACCGCGAGTTCAAGGTATCGCAGCGCTGCTACGACCTCTGGGCGCGTATCCTCAGGGCCGTGCCCGGCTCGCGCCTGGTGATGAAGTGCCTGGGCGCGGCCGACGCCGGCACGCGCGCCTTCCTGCTCGCCGAGTTCGAGCGCCGTGGCGTGGCCGCCTCGCGCATCGAACTGGTGGGCTTCATCGCCAGCCAGCAGGAGCACTTCGGCTGGTACCGGCAGGTGGATGTGGCGCTCGACACCTTTCCCTACAACGGCACCACCACGACGCTCGACTCGCTGATGATGGGCGTACCGGTGGTGACGCTGGCGGGACGCAACCACGCGGGCCGCGTCGGCGCGAGCCTGCTGGCTCGGGTCGGCCTGGACGAGTACGTCGCCGCGGACGAGGACGGCTACCTGGCGCTCGCCATGGAACTGGCCTGCGACCCCGATCGCCTCCTGCAACTGCATGGCAGCCTGCGCCAGCGGCTGCTCGTCAGCGACCTCTGCAATGGCGCGAAGTTCATGCCGGCATTCGAGTTCGCCCTGCGCGGCATGTGGGCCAACTGGTGCCGCCGGCAGGGTGCGACGCTGACGCCGGCGCAGCAGGCCATGGCGGCGTTCGACTTCACCGCGCTGCCGCCACGCTGAGCGCCTGGCAGCGGCCCGGGAGGGCGCAATCAGGCCCGGGCCATCAGACCTGAACCATCAGACCTGGGCGATCAGGCCGCGGACATACTGCCGGCCGGCCGCGTTCTCCGGCGGGATGAGCTCGTCGTGCAGGCAGCCGAGCAGCTCGCGTACCAGCTCCCGGCGACCCTGGCGCAGGTAGCCCGCCGCGCGCTCGATGATGTCCTCGCCGAGGCGCTGGCGCAGCGCGGGATGGTGGCTGATCTTCACCGGCTGCCGGAACTCGCGCTGCCTGCCGGTGCCGCGGAAGTTCCAGCACTCGTCGAGGATCTCCAGCCGCACCCCGAAGCGGTTGACCTCCGGGCTGAGCAGCTCCACCAGGCTGGTCTGGTCCATGAACAGCACCTCGCGCCGCTGCTCGGGATCGGCGAGGTGCGCGGTCACCGCCGTCGGCGGCGGCAGCGGCTGGTTGCCGAGCGCAAAATTCTGCTGCGTCAGCTCCTCCCAGCCGGCGAGCAGCGCCTGCACCGGCGGCGAGCGACGGAACAGGATCAGCCCGACGTTGAACATCGCCCGCCCCGTCATCTGCGCACACTTGCTGACATCGGGCTGGCAGATCGCCATGCCGATGTCGATGTCCTGCAGGCGCCCGAAGAGTGTCATGAACTCGGCGGTCATGACGCGCGTGTCGGAATCCAGGTGCAGCGTGTGCTCGTACGGTGACTGGCGCAGCGAGCGGATGCGGTCGAGCTGGCCCTCGGCCCAGAGACTCTGGTAGCTGCGCCGCGTGGCGAGCGGCCGCACTTCGGTGAACGCCGGGCTGCGGCAGAAGGGCAGGTCCGGCAGGTCGGTGAACAGCGTGATCGGCAGCTCCGGGGCGAGGTCCCGCGCGCTGGCGGCGGAGAGGAACGCCTCCGCCACGTAGTGTGGCCGGCGCGTGGCGACGTAGACAATGCCGATGCTGGCGGTCACGTCACGGCTCCTGCCCGCTCTCCGAGGCCCAGGCGGCGCAGGAGCTCGCCGTCGAGCGCCGCGCGGAATTCGGCGCGCAGCGCCGCCGGCACCGAACCGGCCGGCGTGAACTCGCGTTCCAGTTGCGTGGCGACCGGCGCGCCGAGCAGCTCGTAGATCTCCTCCGTGCCCCGCGGGTGCAGGTAACCGCTGGGCTGGCGCAGGCCGGGCAGGCGCCGCAGGCGCAGCCGGTCGGCCATGAGCTGCAGCCAGGGCTCGGGATCGCGGCGCAGGCCATCGGTGTCGACGATCACGCTGCGCGCGCCGAGCGTCGCCAGCCAGCCGGCATGCTGTTCGTTCCAGGCTGCGGCCGCTGCGGCCGGCGTGGTGGCGAACGGCAGGAAGCCGGGGCTCTCGGCGGCAATGCGCACGCAGCTCGCATACCAGCGTTCCGGGTCGCGGACCGCCAGCGCCACCGCATAGTCCTGGGCACGCTGGGCCGCGGCTGCTTCGCGGTAGAACGCGCTGGCGGTGAGCCCGGCCCAGGCCGCCGGCTGCTCGCGCATGTAGCGCTGCAGTTCGGATCCGTAGCGCGGATCGACGAACTCCCCGGGCCCGAGCGTCGCCCGATCACGGTAGATCGGGCCGTGTTTCCAGCCGAGCAGCATGGTGGCGGTGCGCAGCCCGGCGAAGTTCTGGCGCAGCATCCAGGTCAGCAGGTTGCTGCCCGAGCGCATCATCCCCGCGATGCGCACCAGCGTCGGTGCTTCTGCCGCGCTCACGGCGGCAGCAGGTCGAAGGCGATGCAGAGGCGCTCCTCGTCCGAACGGAACGGAATGGTGCGGTGGTAGAGCGACGAGGGAAAGAAGGCGATCTGGCCGGGCCGCGGCTGGTGCAGCAGCGTCGGCGGCGGTCGGTCGGACAGCGGCGGGTAGGCACCGCTCTCCAGGCCGAACTCGATGGCGCCCTCGCCGTCCGCGGCCTGCTGCGGCAGCTGCAGGTACAGGCAGCCGCTCACCCAGCCGAAGGGATGGTTGTGGAAGTACTGGTGGCCGCCTTTCAGCAGGCGCACGAACCAGCCCTGCAGGCGTGGCGTGCCGGGCCAGCGCGTCAGCATGGTGATGGTGGCCGGCATCAGCCCCGCGCGATAGCGTTCGAGTTCGGCGAGGATGTCGCGCTCCAGGCGCGCCAGCGCCGGGAAGCCGTGGCGAAACAGGTTGCCCCCGGTCTGGAAACCGCCCTTGGTGGTGATGCCGCGCGGTTCCCAGATCGCCGTCACCTGGCTGGCTTCGCGGATCAGGTCCTGCAGGAAGGACTGGTCGGCGCCCGCCCCGGTGTAGCGGTCCACCACGCGCACCCGCTCCAGTGGAGCCGGGCAGAACGGATGTGGATCGCGCCGGCCCAGGTGAAATGCAGCGAATGCCGCGAGCGATGCCGAGTGCAGGTTGGTGGCCTGCTCCTCCGGCTGCGCGGCGATCTCGCTGAAGAACTCGTCGCTGCGGCCGAGCCGCAGCAGGCACTCCAGGGCCTGGGCGCGGGCGAAGGACTTGCCCGAAGCACGCAGCAGGGGCAGCGCCTCGGCAAACCGGCCGGCGCCCTTCAGCAGCAGGCCGTAGCTCTCGTTGGCCTCGTCGTGGCGCGGGTCCAGCGCCAGCGCGCGACCATAGCTCGCCACCGCCTCGTCCGGCCGCCCGGCATCGCGCAGGCCGTTGCCGTGGAAGCTGTGAACGGCGGCGCTGTCGGGCGCGGCGGCCACGGCGGCATCGAGGAAGGCCAGTGCCTCGGCCGGCCGGCGCAGCTGCACCAGCAGGTTGCCGAGGCTGAGGTTGGCGCGCGCATGTTGCGGCGCCCCGGCGACGGCCCGGCGGTACTCGGCTTCCGCGGCCTCGAGTTCGCCGCGCGCATGCAGGGCATTGCCGAGGTTGGCCCGCGCCTCGGTGTTCCCCGGCTCGAGCGCGAGCGCGGCACGCAGGGGTGCCAGCGCCGCCTCCGGGCGGCCGAGCATCACCAGCAGGGCGCCCAGGTCGCACTGCGCGGCGGCTCGTTGCGGTTCCGTGCGCACTGCGCGCTCGAGCATGCGCAGTGCCTCGTCCTCGCGCCCGCAGCGGAAACGCACCAGCGCCAGCAGGTGCAGCGCCGCGGCATCGCCGGGGTCGCCGGCCAGCTGTGTCTCGCAGGCGGCCTCGGCCTCGGTCAGCCGGCCAGCGGCAAATGCGGCCCTGGCCAGGCCGAGTGCGTCTTCCTGCCCGACGGCCTGCATCGCAGCCTCAGTGCGCGCCGAGTTCTTCGGCCGTGGCTGCGCGTACCGCAACCACGCGGCCAGCGAATCGCAGGGTCTGGCCCGCCAGCGGGTGGTTGGCATCGAGCGTCACGGTGGTTTCATCCAGCGCGGTGACCAGGTAGCGGCGTGGCACGGCACTGCCCGAGCCCTCGACGTCACGCTCCACCGCCATGCCCAGGGCAATCCGTTCGGCGTTGGCGATGCTCGACCGCGAGACCACCTCGATCAGGCGCGCCTCGCGCTCGCCGAAACCCTCCTCCGGACGGATGGTGACGTCGAAGGCGTCGCCGGCCGAGCGGCCCGCCAGTGCCCGCTCCAGCAGTGGCAGGATGCCCTCGGCACCGTGCAGGTACTCCAGCGGCTCGCCTGCCGGCGAACTGTCGAGCAGTTCGCCGCGGTCATTCGTGAGGCGGTACTCGAGGCTGACGACGCATTGATCGGCGATCTGCATGGATGGTTCCTGCGTGAAGCGATGCTATTGTTATAGCCAGCATTCTCGGGGCGGGATACCGACCCGGTCAAATCACGATGCCGGGGTTGACTTAAGCTGCCATGACTGGGAAACCCTACCTCGAAGCGGTCAGGCAGCAGTACGAGGCCCTGCCCTACCCGCCCCGGGATCCCGCCGACGAAGCGCGGCGCCTGGTCCTCGCCACCTCGGGCAACCTGCTGGTCATCAACCACCACTGCTTCGGCGGGCGCCGTGACTTCCGGCGTGGCTTCCGCTGTCTGGTGGCCGGCGGCGGTACCGGGGACACGACGATCTTCCTCGCCGAGCAGCTGCGCCACAGTGACGCCGAGGTCGTGTACCTGGACCTCTCCAGCGCCTCCAGGGCCGTGGCCGAGGCCCGGGCCCGGGTGCGCGGCCTGGGCAACATCCAATGGGTCAGCGCCTCGATCCTCGAGCTGCCGCGGCTCGGGCTCGGCCGCTTCGACTACATCGAATGCTGTGGCGTCCTGCATCACCTGGAATCCACCGAAGCCGGCCTGGCGGCGCTTACCGACGTGCTCGCGGATGACGGCGCCATGTTCCTGATGCTCTACGGGCGCTACGGCCGGCGCGCGGTCTACGACCTGCAGCGCCTGCTGCGCGCACTGCTGCCGCCCGGGCTGCCGATCCCGGAGCGGATCCGGCTCGCCCGGGAGCTGCTGGCCACCCTGCCGGCGAGCAACAGCTTCGCCCGGGAATACGACCAGTGGCGCAGCGAGATAGAGGCCAGCGGCCTCGGCGACGCCGGCCTCTACGACCTGCTCCTGCACAGCCAGGATCGCTGCTTCGACGTACCGCAGCTGTACCGGCTGGCGGCCGGCGCCGGGCTGCAGCTGCTCGGCTTCGCCCATCGCGCCGATGCCTACGAGCCGCGCAACCACATCGGGGGCGGCGAACTCGGCGCCCTGGCCACCGGCCGCAGCCTCGCCGAACGCCAGGCGCTGGCCGAACAACTGGTTGGCAACCTGCGCAAGCACGAATTCTTCCTGGCCCGGCAGGTGGGGCGGGGCGCAACCCTGGCCGACGAGGGCCTGGCGCTGCGTTCCTTCGGCAGCCTGCACGACAATGCATCGCGACTGGCCGCCGACATGCAGCCGGGCCGGGTGCTGCGCTACACCGACCCGGACCACAGCCTGCCGATCGCCTGCACCGCGATCAGCAGACAGATCTACGCGCACATGGACGGCGGCACCTCCATCGGGCAGCTGCGCGAACGGGTTCTCGCTGCCGTGCCGGGCACCACCCCGGAGCAGTTCCGGCAGGAACTGCAGCAGGTCTACGACCAGCTCCACCCGCGCGGCTATCTCTACCTGATCGAAGCCGGTCGCTACGGCACCACGGTGCCGGACTACTCGCGGCTGCGCTGATGCCGGCCGCTGCCCGCGGCGCATCGGCAGCGCGGCAAGGCCGCGATAAAGAAGGGCCCCGCCATTGCTGGCGGGGCCCTTCCCGTGTCCGCGCCGGGTGTGGGCACCCGACCGATGATCACATCACCCTTGCGGGCGTCAGGTCTTCATGCGACGGCGGACGGCACCGAGCAGGCCGACAGCCGAGCCGAACAGCCAGACCGCGGCCGGCACCGGCACCACGGCCTGCGGGCCGGCATCGAACACCAGCGTCAGGCCCGAGGTGCCCGTGCTGTTCGACAACGTCAGCGCGGTGCCTACCCAGCTGAGGGTCGTCATGCCGTCGTAGTCGGCGAGGCTCTGGGGAGCGCCCCTGGACACGTCGTCGCCACCCAGAGTACGGGTCACCGAGGCGCCGGAATAAACCACCGACGATTCATTGACGAAGTTGGCGCCGAAGGTGTAATTGCCGCAGAGAGCGGCATTGACGACACTGCCGAAATTCCCCTCGACGCAGGTGAAGGCGCTGGCACTGGCTGCGCCACCGGCACCGATCACCAAGTCGGTGGCGGTATGGCGGAACAGCGTCGTCGACGGCGCAGTGTTGAACCGGGCGTTCAGCGTGCCACCGGTCTGGCTCATGATCCCGGTGACGTCATCGTACTGCCAGGTGGCGGTCGACGAACTGATGTTGGCGTTCGAGGGGCCGTTGGCGCTGCTGAGACTCATCGAGGTCAGCGTTGCCGAATACAGCGCGGCATCTGCGGAAGCTGCCGCCAGGGTTGCGGCAATCGCCAGCCCCAGGGTGTTGACGGTCTTGTTCATTCAGTCCTCCAGGTGTTGGGTAGACAGGTCAGGTCTCTCGTTTGTCGTTGTCCCTGCGGTTGCAACCCGGCCATCTCTATCCCTCCCCCTGTATGCCCTTTGACTGGAGAGCCCGAGATCCGTTGGCTTTGCGTCACAGGCTCGCGCCTGCTTTGCCCCTTCCTGCTTGGTCGAACGTCGCTGGTTGCCTTGGAGTCGCAGTCAATCCAGGTCGGCACGGAGTCCCAAGGCCCTCCCCCCGTGCCGGCCCATTTGCTAAGCCTTGCGGCGACGCGCGAAGCGGCCGGCAGCCAGTACCGCGGGGCCAAGCAGCCAGGCGGCGGCGGGCACCGGCACGACCTGCGGAGTGGCGTCGAACACCAGCGTCAGGCCCGCGGTACCCGTGCTGTTCGACAGCGTCAGCGCGGTGCCTACCCAGCTGAGGGTCGTCATGCCGTCGTAGTCGGCGAGGCTCTGGGGAGCGCCCCTGGACACGTCGTCGCCACCCAGAGTACGGGTCACCGAGGTGCCGGAATAGACCACCGACGACTCATTGGCGAAGTTGGCGCCGAAGACGTAATTGCCGCAGATGCTGGCGCCGACGACGCCGCCGAAATTACCCTCGACGCAGGTGAAGGCGCTGGCACTGGCTGCGCCACCGGCACCGATCACCAGGTCCGTCACGTTATGGCGGAACAGCGTCGACGCTGGCGAGGTGTTGAACCGGGCATTCAACTCGCCACCGGTCTGGGTCATGATCCCGGTCACGTCATCGTACTGCCAGGTGGCGGTCGACGAGGAAATGTTGCCGGCCGAGGGGCCGTTGGCGCTGCTGAGACTCATCGAGGTCAGCGTGGCTGATATGAGCGCCGCATCGGCCGCCGTGGCGCCCAGCGTCGCGGCGATGGCGAGGCCGAGCGTGGTTCTGGTCCTGTTCCCCATCTGTCCCCTCTTCTTTCGTTGTTGTTCCATGGCTGGCGGCCTGGTTGCCGGCTGCCGGCCATGGCTGCGTTGCGGATTCTTGTGTTTCCGACTGTATGTGATGCCGCAGTGCTGCGGCAATTTGCGCCTTTACATAAACCCGCCATCTTCGGCCGGAATCGATCGCGATGACCGCAGAGTGGACGACCCCGCTCAGTCCCCGTGCCGCCGCCGGACCAGGGCCCCGGCACCGAACAGCGACAGCAGCGCCCAGTCGAGCGCGCTGCCGCCATCGTCCTGGCGCAGGCCGGTGGCGCTGAACGGCGGGTTCGGCGCGGCGATGGCCACGCTGATGCTGCCGCTGTCCGTATCACCGTCGGCATCGGTGATGGTGTAGCTGAAGCTGTCGCTCCCGCCCGTCTGGGCGCCGGTCAGGGTGTAGGTGATGGTGGAGCCCGAGACCGAGGTCGTGCCCAGCGTGCCGTTGGTGGCCGTGACTGTCACGATGGGATCCCCCATCACGTTGCCGGCGATGCCGCTCACATCGATGCTCTGCGGGCCACCGCTGGCGGGAATTGTCAGGCTGCCATTGCCGGCCACCGGGAGCGTGTTGTTCACGTCAACCGTCACCGTGGCGCCGTCGGACTGGCCACCGGCGGTGACGGTGTAGCCGAAGGACTCGCTGTAGGACGCCGTGTTGGGGATCGCGGACGGCGCCAGCGTGACGCGGATGTCCGCTGCCGGCGCGGTGCAGGGATCGGCACAGGCCGCGCCGCTGTTGGTGATGGTCACGGAGCCACCGTGATCCGGCGGTGTGCTGATCGTCAGGGTCACCGGATCGACGAGATTGGCGTCGTTCGCCAGTACGTCGATGGCAACCGGCGTGTAGGCATGCGTCGTCGCGCTGTCGTTCACCGCATCCGGTGGCAACGGCAGCTGGAAGGTCAGGCTGAGGCCCTTGTTGTAGAGCGGATTGCCGCTGATCGTGGTGCAGTTGGCCGCGGGACTGAGCGTGCAGCTGCCATTGGTCAGGACCAGCGAAGTGCCAGTCACCGTGGCGGTCATGCCGTTGAGGTCCGCCAGGCTCTGCGGCGGGCCAAGCGCGTAGTCGTCGCCGCCCATGGTGCGCGTCACGGTATTGCCCGCATACACCACAGTCGACTCGTTGGCGAAGTTGGCACCGAAGTTGTAATTGCCGCAGAGGTTCGCGCCGAAGTTGCCGCCAAAATTGCCCTCGACGCATTCGAAACTGGTGGCACTGGCCGCGGCACCAGCACCGATCACCAGGCCCGTGGTGAGATGGCGGAACAGCGTCGTCGGCGGGCCGATATTGAAGCGGGCGTTCAGCGTGCCACCGGTCTGGGTCACGATCCCGGTCACATCGTCGTACTGCCAGGTGGCGGTCGACGACGAAAGATTGCCAATCGATGCACCGTTGTTGCTGTAGCTCAGATACTCCGTCAGGGTGACCGTCGTGACCGCCGCCTGCGCAGCACCCGCACCCAGACTCGCAGCGATGGCCATGGCCAGCGCGTTCGTGTGGCGATTCATTCGCGACCCTCCCGGGGATCCCTGACACACATCAACAGAGCAGCCCTCGCGACGTTACTGGCTGCCTGCCGGGCTGGCAAGACCGTCAGGTGGTCAGGAATGCAGCTACCGCCGCGGCCCAGGCCTCGGGCATCTCGTCGATGCAGTCGATGGTGCCGCCGGCCAGTTCGGTATAGGCGAAATGCGGATAGAGATCGCGCGCCTTCTGCGAGTAGCCGTAGATGGCGTCGCCGGTGTTGGCGAGGATCAGCGTCGGTTGCGTGAGCCTTGCCATGGCGGCCTCGTGGGCGTAGGTCATGACGGCATCGTGCGCATACCAGACGGTGCGCCCGGCCAGCAGGCCGTGCACGAAGTTGGCGTGGAAGGCCTCGATGTCCGTCCAGGCGGCCTGGGCGCGGTGGCGCTGACCCCAGAGCTCGGCGAGATGGCTGCCGTCCCAGCGCAGGTTCCACTCTTTCTCGCGCGAGAGCAGCTGGCGCCACTGCGCGCGTTCGGCATCGCTCATCGGCAGCGGGCCATGCAGCACCACCTTGTCGATGCGCGCGGGAAACTGCAGCGCGGCCTCGGTCACCAGCACCGCGCCGGTGTGATGACCGCAGACGCTGGCGCGCGCGATGTGCAGGGCATCGAGCACGGCCGGCACCAGGTGCGCGTAGTCGGCGACGGTGGGCGGCGCATCCGGTACGTCCGAGCCGCCGAAGCCGGGGATGTCCACGGCGATGGCGCGCAGCCCGAGCTTCGCCAGTGGCCCGAGCACGCGGGCGAACTGCACGCTGTCGGTGGGCGACTGGTGCACCAGCACCAGCGGAATGCCCTCCCCCCCGCACTCGGTATAGTGGATCTGGCCCCAGCGGCCGTCGGCGTAACCCTTGCGCGTCTTCATCGACATCACCCCCGGAAATTCGGGGGACAGTTTACTCATCTCCGGACCTGGCATGGTTCAGGAAGAGACAGGGGGAGGGGTTCCGCCTGCCTTCTGAAGGCAGGCGGAACCCCTCCCCCTGTCTCCCATCGGCGAGTACATCAACCGGAGATGAGTAAACTGTCCCCCGAATTTCCCCGAATTTCCCAGGCGCGCAAATGTCGGTAGGATGGCGGCCTCATTAATATGGTGTGCCGCGAGCAGCGAGGACTGACATGGAACTCAAGGGCAAGACCATCGTGATCACCGGTGCGGCGCGCGGGCTGGGCGCGGCGATGGCGCGGCGGCTGGCGCGGCTGGGGCCGAAGCTGGCGCTGGTGGACATGAGCGCGGAGAGCTGCAGCGACGTGGTTGCGGCCTGCAAGGCCGCCGGCGCCGAGGCCCGTGCCTACGGCGCCAACGTCGCCAGGGAAACCGACGTGGTGAAGCTGTTCGACGACATCGTGCGCGACTGCGGCGGCGTCGATGCACTGGTGAACAACGCCGGCATCACGCGCGACGCCCTGCTGCTGAAGTTCAGCGACGGCAAGCTCACCGGCAAGATGAGCCTCGAGCAGTGGCAGGCGGTGATCGACGTCAACCTCACCGGCGTCTTCCTCTGCGGCCGCGAGGCCGCCCAGCGCATGGTGGAAGGCGGGCGCAAGGGCTGCATCGTCAACATCTCGAGCATTTCCCGCGCCGGCAACATGGGCCAGACCAACTACTCCGCGGCCAAGGCGGGCGTAGTGGCCATGGCCGTGGCCTGGGCCAGGGAGCTGGCCCGCTACGGCATCCGCGTCGCGGCGGTGGCCCCGGGCTTCATCAATACGGAAATGGTCGCCGGCATGAAGCCGGAAGCGCGCGAGAAGCTGGTGTCCGGCATCCCGCTGCGGCGCATGGGCGAGCCGGACGAGATCGCCCATACCGTGGAATTCATCCTGCAGAACGACTACGTGTCGGGGCGCGTGTTCGAGATCGACGGCGCACTGCGGCTGTAGCCGCCGGCGCGGCGCTCAGCGCTTGTCGAACTTGCCGGACCAGCTGGCGTCGAAGACGCCGGTGTCGTAGGGGTTGACGCCATCGCGCCGCTTCGGCGGCGGCTTCGGCGCATCCCGCTTCAGGCCCCAGGGGTCATCGCGCGAGTCGGTCTCGTGCAGTTCCCAGGTATAGGTGTCGAAGGGGTCGGGCTGGCCGGACGGCGGGTCGCGCGGCGCTGGCGCGACGGCACGCGCCGCCGGCGGTGCGCGGCCCAGGGCGCCGGTCACCTCGTCGGGATGCAGTTCCCAGGTGTAGGTGCTCATGCTGTCGCGACCGGGACCGTTATCCTCGAGCACCTTGACCCACTCGCTGGCATAGGCCCCGCCCTGCTGGCGCCCGGACCGTGCCGTTGCAGGCGGTCGCGCGCGACCGGGCCTGGCATCAGCCTGGCCTTTCTCGGTGAGTCCCTTCAACCACTTGACCCAGCCCATCGGCGGTCGCACCTGACATAAGGGATGTTGGCAGCGCCACCTTACGCCGCGGCCGCGCGGCGGGGCGTGACGGGCCTCACGATGTCGGGGAAAAGAAGCCGTGGCGCCGCGCACCCGACACCGGGCCGCGGGCATGCGGTATCATCCTGTCTATACAGGTTGGCCGCTACCCGGCCGGCCAGGGGGAGGCACGCATGCCAGCCAGCACCGGTTCACGAATCATCAAGGCCCCGCGTGGCACCACGCTCAGCTGCCGCAGCTGGCTGACCGAGGCGCCGCTGCGACTGCTGATGAACAACCTCGATCCCGAGGTGGCCGAGCGCCCCGGGGACCTCGTGGTCTACGGCGGCATCGGCCGTGCGGCGCGCAACTGGGAGTGCTTCGAGCGCATCTGCGCGGTGCTGCGCCGCCTGCGCGACGACGAGACCCTGCTGGTGCAGTCCGGCAAGCCGGTCGGCGTGTTCCGCACCCACGCCGATGCGCCGCGCGTGCTGATCGCCAACTCCAACCTCGTCGGCCGCTGGGCCACCTGGGAGCACTTCCACGAACTCGACCGCCAGGGCCTGATGATGTACGGCCAGATGACGGCCGGTTCCTGGATCTACATCGGCAGCCAGGGCATCGTCCAGGGTACCTACGAGACCTTCGCCGAAGTCGGCCGCCGGCATTTCGGCGGCGACCTCGCCGGGCGCTGGATCCTCACGGCGGGGCTCGGCGGCATGGGTGGCGCGCAGCCGCTCGCCGCCACCATGGCCGGCGCTTCCATGCTCGCCATCGAGTGCCGCCCGGAGCGCATCGCCAAGCGCCTGCAGACCGGCTACCTCGACACCTCGACCACATCGCTCGACGAGGCGCTGGCGCTCATCGAACGTGCCACCGCCGAGCGCCGGCCGCTGTCGGTCGGACTGCTGGGCAATGCTGCAGAACTGCTGCCGGAACTGCTGGCACGCGGCCTGCGCCCGGATGCGGTCACCGACCAGACCTCAGCCCACGATCCGCTGAACGGCTATCTCCCCGCGGGCTGGACACTCGAACGCTGGGACCGCGAGCGCAGCGCCAACCCGGCGCTGGTCGAGCGCGAGGCACGCGCCTCCATGCGGCGCCATGTGGAGGCGATGCTCGCCTTCCACGACCAGGGCATCCCGACCTTCGACTACGGCAACAACATCCGCCAGGTCGCGCAGGACGAGGGCCTGGCCCGCGCCTTCGACTTTCCCGGCTTCGTGCCGGCCTACATCCGCCCGCTGTTCTGCCGCGGCGTCGGCCCCTTCCGCTGGGTGGCACTCTCCGGCGACCCGGAGGACATCTACCGCACCGACGCCAGGGTGAAGGAACTGCTGCCGCATGACCAGGGACTGCACCGCTGGCTCGACATGGCGCGGGAGAAGATCCATTTCCAGGGCCTGCCGGCGCGCATCTGCTGGGTGGGCCTCGGCGACCGGCATCGCCTGGGCCTGGCCTTCAACGAGATGGTCGCCCGCGGCGAACTGCGCGCACCGGTGGTGATCGGCCGCGATCACCTGGACTCGGGTTCGGTCGCCTCGCCGAACCGCGAGACCGAGGCGATGCGCGATGGCTCCGATGCCGTGGCCGACTGGCCGCTGCTCAATGCGCTGCTCAACACCGCCAGCGGCGCCACCTGGGTTTCGATCCACCACGGTGGCGGCGTGGGCATCGGCTATTCACAGCATGCCGGCGTGGTCATCGTCTGCGATGGCACGGCCGAGGCGGCGCGCCGCATCGAACGCACGCTGTGGAACGACCCGGCCACCGGCGTCATGCGCCATGCCGATGCCGGTTACGCCGAAGCCTTGGAGTGCGCGCGCGCGCAGCACCTCGACCTGCCGGCTGCGCTCCCGGAATGAGCGATCGCCGCACGCTCTGGCAGGGCGCCGGGCTGTTCACCAGCACCGGCGGCGTTGCGCCGATCGCCGATGGCGCCGTGGTCACCTGTGCTGGACGTATCGAGTGGGTGGGCGCGGCAGGCGCGTTGCCCGCGCCGCTGCGCGCTGCCTGCGCCATTTCGCACGACCTCGGCGGCGCCTGGCTCAGCCCCGGCCTCGTCGACTGCCACACCCACCTGGTGTTTGCCGGCAACCGGGCGCGGGAGTATGCGGCACGGCTGCGCGGCGCCAGCTACGAGGGCCTGGCCGGTGCCGGTGGCGGCATCCTCGAGACCATGCGCGCAACGCGCGCCGCCAGCGAGGACCAGCTGCTGGCGGCGAGCCGCCCGCGGCTGGCCGCGCTCTGCGCCGAGGGCGTGACCACGGTGGAAATCAAATCCGGCTACGGCCTGGACTTTGCCAGCGAGGCGAAGATGCTGCGCGTCGCCCGGGCACTCGGCGAAGAGTTTCCGGTCAGCGTCCACACCAGCTTCCTCGGCGCGCATGCGCTGCCGCCGGAGTTCGCCGGACGTGCCGACGACTACATCGACACCATCTCAACGGACTGGCTGCCGCGACTGGCACAGGCCGGACTGGTCGATGCGGTGGATGTCTACTGTGACCGCATCGGCTTCAGCCCGGCGCAGGCGCAGCGGCTGTTCACCGCGGCGCGCGCGCTCGGCCTGCCGGTGAAGATGCACGCCGAGCAGCTCGCAAACCTCGGCGGCTCGCAGCTCGCCGCACAATTCGGCGCCCTCTCCTGCGACCACCTGGAACACACGACCGCCGCAGATGCCGCCGCGCTCGCCGCCGCCGGCACCGTGGCCGTGCTGCTGCCCGTGGCCTGGTACTGCCTCGGCGAGACCCGTCGCCCGCCGCTCGACGCGCTGCGTGCCGCCGGCGTGGAACTCGCCGTGGCTAGCGACTGCAATCCCGGATCGGCACCGGGTGCCTCCCTGCTGCTGGCGCTCGCCATGGCCACCCGCTCCTTCGGCCTCGACCAGGCCGAGGCGCTCACCGCGGCGACGCGCGGCGGGGCGCGGGCGCTGGGCCTCGGCGCGGAGTGCGGCACGCTGGAACCCGGGCGCGCTGCCGATTTCGCCATCTGGAACATCGGCGGGCCGGAGGAACTCGGCTACTGGACCGGATTCAACCCCTGCCGCGCGGTGGTCCGCGCCGGCGAAGTCGTACATGGAGAGGTGCAACGTGGACATTGATCGCCAGTCCTGGACTGGCCGCGTGGACGCGGCGGAAGGCGAGCGGGCGCTGCGCTGGCACCAGCGGGTGCAGCCGCTGCGCGCGGGGCACGCACCCGGCGTCGCACTGCTCGGCTTCGCCTGCGATGCCGGCGTGATGCGCAACCAAGGCAAGGCCGGTGCCGCGGCGGGGCCGGCGGCCATCCGGCGCATGGCGGCGAATCTGGCCTGGCATGGCAGTGACGCTGCGCCGCTGGTCGATGCCGGTGACGTCAGCTGCAACGGAGATGAACTCGAGGACGCGCAAGCGGAACTCGGCGGGCGCGTCGCCGCCCTGCTGCGGGCCGGCCACCTGCCGATCCTGCTCGGCGGCGGGCACGACATCGCCTGGGGCTCCTACCAGGGCATCGCCGCGGCCTGCAGCGATGCGCTCGACGGCTATGGCGTCCTCAACTTCGACGCCCATTTCGACCTGCGCCGCCCGCCGGGCGGGCGCGGCAACTCGGGTACTGCCTTCTTCCAGATCGCGGAGGCACTCGCGGTGCGCAGGCAAGCTTTCCGTTACCTGTGCATTGGCGCCAGCGCGGCGGCCAACACGCGCGCGGTCTTCGACACTGCACACCGGCTCGGCGTGCAGTGGATCGGCGACAGCGAACTCATCTGGCCGAACTTCGCGCAGCTGACCGGCAGCATCGATGCCTTCCTCGATCGCGTGAAACTGCTCCAGCTCAGCATCTGCCTCGACGCGCTACCGGCGAGCGTGGCGCCCGGCGTGAGCGCACCGGCCGCGCGTGGCATCGCACCGGACCTGTTCTTCGCCCTCCTCGACCACGTCCTGCGACGCTGTGCCGGGCCGGGTGCCAGGCCACGGCTGGCACTGGCCGAGATCGCCGAGTGCAACCCGGCGGTCGATCGCGAGGACATGACCAGCCGGCTCGCCGCCCGCATCGGCTTCGAGATCGCGCGCGACGTGATCGCGCCTGGAATGGCCCGTACGCCGGCCGCGGGTGCCCCATGCTGACCCTCGGCAGTGCAGCGCTGGGACTGGATGACCTGCGTACGGCCTACGCACGGCCGCTGCCGGTAACCCTCGGCCGCGACGGGCTCGAGCGGGCACAGGCCTCGGCCGCGGCGCTCGCACGGCTGGTGACCCATGATGAGCCCGCCTACGGGATCAACACGGGCTTCGGGCTGCTGGCGAACACGCGCATCGCGCGCGAACAGCAGGCGAAGCTGCAGGAGAATCTGGTGCTGTCGCATGCGGCAGGCGTCGGCGAACCGCTGCCCGATGCGGTGGTGCGGCTCGCGCTGCTGCTCAAGCTCGCCAGCCTGCTGCAGGGCCAGTCAGGCATCAGCCGGCCGGTACTCGACTTCCTGGCGGCACTGATCAATGCCCGCGCCTGGCCGGTGGTCCCGGCGCAGGGCTCGGTGGGCGCGAGCGGAGACCTCGCGCCGCTGGCCCACCTGGCGCTGCCACTGATGGGCCGCGGCCAGCTGCGGCTCGAGGGCCAGGTGCTGCCCGCCGGCCAGGCGCTCGCGCGCGTCGGCCTGCAGCCCATTGCGCTCGGCCCCAAGGAAGGCCTCGCGTTGCTGAACGGCACGCAGGTGTCCACCGCCCTGGCGCTGGGTGCACTGTTCGAGACCGAAGCCGCGGCCCTCGGCGCCGTGGTGACCGGCGCGCTGAGCGTCGATGCCCTGCGCGGCAGCGACGCTCCCTTCGATGCGCGCATCCATGCGGTGCGCGGCCATGCGGGCCAGATCCGTGTCGCTGCGAGCTTCCGCCGCCTGCTCGCCGGCAGCGGTATCCGGAATTCACACCGCGACTGTCCGCGCGTCCAGGATCCCTACTCGCTGCGCTGCCAGCCGCAGGTGATGGGCGCCTGCCTCGACCTGCTGGAGCAGGTGGCCGGCACGCTGCGCATCGAGGCCAACGCCGTCACCGACAATCCGCTGATCTTCGGCGACGAGGTGCTCTCGGGCGGCAACTTCCACGCCGAGCCGGTGGCCTTCGCCGCCGACCAGCTGGCGCTCGCCGCCGCCGAGATCGGCAGCCTCGCCGAGCGGCGCATCGCCCTGCTGGTGGACCCGAAGATGAGCGGGCTGCCGGCGTTCCTGGTGGCCGACAGCGGCGTGAACTCCGGCTTCATGATCGCGCAGGTCACCGCCGCCGCGCTGGTGGCGGAGAACCGCATGTTGGCGCACCCCGCGAGCGTCGACTCGATCCCCACCTCGGCGAACCAGGAAGACCATGTCAGCATGGCCACCCATGGGGCGCGTCGCTCGCTGGCGCTGGCGGGCAACCTGCAGCAGGTCATCGCCATCGAGTTCCTCGCGGCCTGCCAGGGCATCGACTTCCACCGCCCGCTGGCCACCTCCCCCAGCCTCGCCAGCGCGCACGCGCAACTCAGGCGCGAGGTGCCCTTCCTCGATGCCGATCGCCTGATGGCCGACGACATCGCCGCGGCGCTGCGGGTGCTGCGTTCGGACGCGGTACAGGGACTCGCCCCCGAACTGCGGCTGACCGGGGGGCGGGCGTGAACGCGCGGCGCCGTCCGCGCTCGCCAGCCGAGCCATCGCCGGCCATCGCCGTGGCGCCGCGCTACCGGCAGGTGCGCAGCCATGTGCTCGGGCTGATCAGCTCGGGCACGCTGGTGGCGCATGACCGCATCCCCTCGGAGAACGAACTCGTGCGCACGCTCGGCGTCTCGCGCATGACCGTCAACCGCGCGCTGCGCGAGCTGGCCGACGACGGCGTGCTGCTGCGGGTCTCCGGGGTCGGCACCTTCGTCGCCGACGAGCGGGTGCATGCGCATCCGCTGGAGGTGCGCAACATCGCCGACGAGGTGCGCAGCCGCGGCCATGCCTACAGCGCCCGCGTGGTGAAGCTGACGACGGTCCGCGCCGATGCCGCGCTCGCCGCCCGCCTCGGCGTGGCACCGGATTCCGGCCTGCAGCACTCCAGCATCGTGCACTACGAGAATGGCCGGCCGCTGCAGCTCGAGGATCGCTACGTGAATCCGGCCGTCGTGCCCGGCTACCTGAAGAACGACTTCACCCGCATCACACCCTACGAATTCCTGGTGCGCGCCGCGCCGCTGCAGCAGGCCGAGCACACCGTGCAGGCGGTGATGCCCGACGCGCGGCTGCGCCGCCTGCTGAAGCTCGATGCCGACGAAGCCTGCCTGCTGATCCGCCGCCGCACCTGGAGCGACGGGCGCGTGGTGACGGCGGCGGACCTCTGGCATCCAGGCAAGCGCTACGAACTCTCGGGCACCTTCCAGCCGCTGGCCTGAGGCGCCGGCCTACATGCCCTCATGGGCCGGCGCCTTCGCCGCCGGCCGCGGGCTGGCGGGGTCGAAGCCCATGAAGCCCGGGTTGTTGTGCTTGCCGTAGGGCTTCTTCAGCGACTCGCTCATGTAGAAGTCCGGGTCGTACTCCACGCCCTTCCACATGTAGAAGTCGGGCTTCTCGATACCCTCGTACTCGACCACCAGCATCGAGCCCGCGCCCTCCTTGCCGCCGGCCGTGGTGTGCTCCTCGATATGGTCGTGGGCCATCCAGATACCGGGGTTGTTCATGTGCACGATGAGGTCGTAGCGCTCACCGGGCTGCATCGCGATGACATCCACCGGATAGGGCGTGATCGGCAGGCCATCCTTGTGGGTGACCAGCGAATCATGGCCATGCAGGTGGAAGGCCACCGGCGAGTTGGGCGCGTACAGCCGCAGGCGCAGCACGTCGCCCTTCTTCACGCGGATCGGCTGGTTGCCCGGGTGCGACTTGCCGTTGATGGAGAAGTAGTCCAGCTCGCGCTGCGGCACCCCGTTCTTGCCGTACTCCTTCGCCACCGCGGAGTCCCAGCCGGCGAACATGACGATGGCGTCCTTCGTCACCTGCTTTTCCAGTCGCGTCGGGTTCTTCGGATCGACGATCATCGGTCCCCACATGCCGCGCAGGTCGATGTGCTCGGCGGTGTTGACGTGGCAGTGATACCAGAGGCTGCCGGGCTTGTCGGCCACGAAACGGTAGGTGAAGCTGTCACCCGGCTCGATGGCCTTCTGCGAGACGTCGGGAACGCCGTCCATCTGCCAGGTGCCGGTCTGGTAGGTGCCATGGAAGTGTATGGTATGGCTCATGGTGGTGTTGTTCTGCACCGTCACCTCCACGTCATCACCCTCGCGCACGTGGATCAGCGGCCCCGGCACCTGGCCGTCGTAGGCCCAGACCTTGGTGGTGAGGCCGGGGGCCACCTCGAAGTCAAACTCCTCGATGGTCATGTCGAACTTGCGCAGTTCCGCGCCGGCATCCGTGACGATGCCCGTGCCCAGGAACAGCGCCAGCGCGGCTGCTGCTGTAGTCCTCATCTTCATTCCCTTCATTATTGTTTCGTGCAGCACATCCTGCGCAGGTGAGCGACCAGCGCGCGGATGTCGTCATCGCTCAGGTTGCCGCCCCAGGTCGGCATCAGCACCGACTTGTTGATGGACTTGCCGCCCTGCTGGATGACCTTGAACAGCTCCTCGTCGGTGCGTGCCGACATCTCCTGCGTATCGGTGTGGTCACGGGGCTGCACCGACATGTGGGCGGCATTGACGCCCTTGCCGTTGCCCTGCACGCCATGGCACTGCACGCAGTAGACCTGGTAGAGCGCCTCGCCGTGGTCGGCGGCCTGCGCCATCGCGCCCAGCAGCAGCAACGGCAGCAACAACAGTGTCCTCATGGCTGTTTCTCCCCGATGACCTTCAGGTAGTCCGCGAGCTTGTGCACCGCATCGCTGTTGCTGTCTCCCCGCGGCATCATGCTGTGCGCGTCCCAGGCCACGGGATCGGCGATGTAGGAGCTGATGAACGCCGGCTGCAGGCGCCGCCAGGCCGTGTACAGCTCCGGCCCCGAGACACCGCCAACGCCCGGCTCGTCCTGGTGGCAGCCGTCGCAGCCTTTGAACTTGCCGAAGTTCATCTTGCCCATGCGCTCGGCAATGGTGCCGGGCTGCCAGGTCTCGGCCTTGATCAGGTCGTTGCGCGGCGTGAGCGTCATCAGGTAGTCGGCGATTGCCGCGGCCTGCGCGGCCGGCACGGCCGGGTGCGCCGGCAGCGTCGCCGGATCGACGACATCGCCATTCGGTCCCTGGCTCACCCGCGCCGGCGGGAAGATGCCGGCCGGGCGGATGCGCACCGGCTTCTCCAGCCAGGTGGCCAGCCAGTCACGCTGGAACTTGTTGCCTGCATAGTCGAGCGGTGGCCCCTTGCGCTGTGCGCGCTCGCTGATGTCCTGGCTGGCGTAGTCGTGGCTGAGCGCGTGGCAGCCGCCACACTGCTGCTGCACGTCCGCGGCCACGTCGGCCTGCACGGCCAGCGGCAGGCTGGCCGCCAGCAGCACGACGATGCCCGGAGCGATGGTTCGCTTCATGGTTGTCTCCTTCCCGTTCCTCACGGCGTGATGGCCTCAGCGCGGAATCAGCTGGTCACCGCGCCCTGCGGTCGGGCTGGCATCCGCATGGTTCATCAGCACGGTGATGCCGCCGTTCATGGCGTGCGTCATGCTGTGGTCCACCAGCGCGTTGTTGGTGGGCCGGTCCTTCGGGCTGACGATGTCGAGTACCACGCCATGCGAGGGTGGTACCTGCACCGTCTGCATGCCCCACAGCACGTTCTTCGGATTGCCGTTGTCCCAGACGCGATCCCAGATGCCGGCAATGGGATGGAATGCCGCCCAGTCGTTGATCATGGCGTTGACGAAGAAGATGCGTACCCGCTCACCGGGCCGCGACTCCAGCGTCAGGCTGGCGTTGGCGTCATGCACCGGGTCGTAGTGGAAGACCCGGCCATTGACCAGCACACCCTGCCACTTCTTCCCGGCGGTGCGCTCTTCAGCCGACGCACCCGCCTCGAACAGGTCGCCATGCACCAGCACGTACTCGCGATCCGGCTTCGGATAGTCGCGGCTGTAGCCCTCCTTTGGATCGACGATGACCACGCCGTACATGCCGCGCGAGATGTGCTCGGACATCGACTCGGCGCCGCAGTGGTAGATCCATACGCCCGGATACTCGGCCTTCCAGGTGAAGCTCTTCTTCTCGCCCGGCTTGACCGCCTCGAACTCGCCGAGCACGTCGAAGCGCCCGGCGTGGAAGTCCATCGAATGGCTGTTCTTGTTGGCCGCGTCATTGACCAGCGTGAAGTCGATGACATCGCCTTCCTTCACGCGCAGCAGCGGCCCGGGAATGGTGCCGCCGTAGGTCCACATCGGCGCCTTGTTGCCGGCGTTGTCGATCTGGATATCGACCTCTCGTACCGGGATCTCGACCTTGACGGTTTCGGCGAGCGCGCCCGCGGGGGCCGATGCGGCCGCCAGCAGCAGCGCGAACGCGAGGGATCGGGTCTTCATTCAGCGGTTCCTTCCTGTTCTGGTTCGTGGGCCGGAAACGGCCTGTATTTGACCTGGATCAAGAATCGGGCCAGAATCGCTTGCCCTTCATTTTCAATGTCTTGAAAGAGACCGTTGTTCGAAGAACAGCGTGAGGCGCGATGTCTGGCGGACAACGCCAGTGTCGATCCGACGACGTCGGCGGCATTCGTGAACCTCGCCAGTGCCGTTGCCGACCTGTCCAAGGCGCTGTCGCGCACCGAGCGCTATGCGCGGCTGCTCGACGCCTTCCGGCGCAGCTTCCCCTGCGATGCCATCGCGCTGCTCCAGCGCGATGGCCAGCAGCTGGTGCCGCGCGCGGTCCAGGGCCTGAGCCCGGACACGCTCGGCCGGCGCTTCGTCATCCGCGACCAGCCGCGCCTGGCGCAGATCCTCCACAGCAGCGGGCCGGTGCGCTTCCCGGCCGATTCCGCCCTGCCCGACCCCTACGACGGGCTGGTCGAGAAGGCCGGCGAACACCTGTACGTGCACGACTGCATGGGCGCGTCGCTGTACATCGACAGCCAGCCCTGGGGCGCGGTGACGCTCGATGCCCTGACGCCGGGCAGCTTCGATGCCATCGACCCCGAGGTGTTCCGCGCCTTCGTCGCGGTGGCTGCGGCAACGGTGCGCGCTGCCGACTGGATCCAGCGCCTGGAAGAGCAGCTGGAGCGTCATCACCGCATCCAGCGTTCGGGCGTACAGGATACGGCGACCGACGAGCTGATCGCCGGCAGCCTGGTCATGCAGCAGCTGGAACGGGAGGCACGCACCGTTGCGCCCGCGGACCTGCCGGTGCTGATCCTGGGCGAAACCGGTGTCGGCAAGGAACTCATCGCACGCCTGATCCACCGGCACTCGACCCGCGCCCAGGAACCGATGGTCTACATCAACTGTGCCGCCCTGCCCGAGACCATCGCCGAAAGTGAACTTTTCGGCCATGTGCGCGGCGCGTTCTCCGGCGCCACCGATGACCGCGTCGGGAAGTTCGAACTGGCCGATGAGGGCACGCTGTTCCTCGACGAAGTCGGTGAACTGCCGCCCACCGTCCAGGCGAAGCTGCTGCGCGCCCTGCAGAATGGCGAGATCCAGCGTGTCGGCAGCGATGCCCATCATCGTGTCGACGTGCGGGTGATTGCCGCCACCAACCGCGACCTGAAGCGCGAAGTCGCCGCAGGCCGCTTTCGCGCCGATCTCTACCACCGCCTCAGCGTCTACCCGTTGCAGGTGCCGCCGCTGCGCGAGCGCGGCGAGGATGTACTGCTGCTCGCCGGATTCTTCATCGAACGCAACCAGCGCCGCCTCGGCCTGCACGGAGCGCGCCTCAGCCGCGACGCCCGCCAGTGGCTGGAACACTACCCCTGGCCGGGCAACGTGCGCGAGCTCGAGCATGCGCTGTCACGGGCGATGATCCGGGCACAGAGCGAGGCGCCCTCGCGCCACCGGGTCATCGAAATCACCACCCGGCATCTCGACACCGGCATCGCCGTGGTGCCCGCCGCGAACGCGGCACCGGCCCGCGTTGCCGGCGGCGACCGGCGACCCCTCAGGGAGGTCATGGAAGCCTATCGCCGCGAGATCATCCAGGCACGGCTGCAACAGGAAGGTGGCAATGCGGCCGCAACCGCCCGCTCGCTTGGCCTGGACCGCGGCAATTTCCACCGGCTGCTGAAGAAGGTCGGGCTACGCCAGGAGAAATGACCATGAGCACCATCCTGCGGATCGACCGTCGCAGCCGCGACCTGGGCGGCGGCTTTGTCGTCGGGCGCGTGCTGCCGCATGCGCAGCGACGCATGGTCGGTCCGTTCATCTTCTTCGATCACCTGGGCCCGCTGGACCTGGCTCCGGGCATCCCGCGGGAACTCGACGTCCGGCCACACCCGCATATCGGCCTCGCCACCGTCACCTATCTGTACAGCGGTGCACTGACCCATCGAGACAGCCTCGGCTGCCACCAGGAAATCCGTCCGGGCGAAGTGAACTGGATGACCGCCGGCCGCGGCATCACCCACAGCGAGCGGCTCGAATATGCGCGCGCCCACGGCGCCCACATGCACGGCATACAGGCCTGGGTGGCGCTGCCGCGCGAACTGGAGGAAATCGAACCGGCCTTCCATCACCATGAGGGTGCCGGACAACTGCCGGAAATCCATGAAGACGGCGTCAACGGCCGGCTGATCGCCGGCGCGCTCGACGGCCAGGCCGCGAGCGTGCAGACGCACTCACCGCTGTTCTACCTGCACTGGGACATGCAGGCCGGCGCCCGCCGCAGCCTCGGTATCCAGTACCCGGAACGCGCCGTCTACGTCAGCAGCGGCGAGGTCGACCTCGACGGACACCGCCTGGTCCCGGGCCAGATGCAGATCCTGGAACCCGGGCGTGTGGTGACGATCACCGCCCGGCAACCCGCCACCGTCATGCTGCTGGGCGGTGAGCCGGTCGGTGAGCGGTACATCGACTGGAACTTCGTCTCCTCGTCCCGCGAACGCCTGGAGCAGGCACGCGCCGACTGGCGCGCCCAGCGGATGCCGCTGCCCGTGGGTGATGATCGCGAGTTCACGCCGCTGCCGGAGACGCGCTGAGCGTCTGCGGTCAGGCGTCCTGCCGTTCGCTGGCCAGCTCCCTCAGTTCGCCTGGATGGTGACAAACGGCGTCGGCGCGTTCGAACCGGACTCCGCTAGCGTCAGCATGACCAGCAGGAACGAGAACATGCCCTTCGAGGCCAGGTCGCGGTTCTCGATCCAGTACCAGCGCTCGCCATAGTTCACCAGCACGAAGGTGTCGGCGGGCTTCGTATCGCCGCTGAGGATGCGGATCAGCGGCGGCAGGGTCTCCTGGCCGGCGGGAGGCGTCGGCAGGTGCGGGTAGGCACGCATCTCCCGCTCATGCTCCTCCGGGATCTGGACGAAGGTAGCCAGCTCGTACAGGATCTGGAAGCCGGAGCGGGTATGCACGGCGATGACGTCATCACGCCCGGCAGGCGCTTCGCCGAAGATGATCGAGAACACCTGCTTCGCCGGGTTCAGGCCGAGCAGGCGCCTGAGCGTGTCCTGGTCCGCGCGGATCTCCGGAGTGACGTTCCTGTCGTGGAGGAACAGCACCAGTCCCTCGCCCTGGCGCTTCTCGCGCTCGGCGTCGAAGCGTGATCCCAGGGCCCCCGCCGCCTGCAGCCGCCGCAGGGCACCCACCAGCTGCACGAACTGCGGGTCCTCCAGCCGCAGCTGCGCGCCGCCGCGGCTGTTGGACAGGCCGTTCACGGTCTGCACGCCGGCCGTGAACAGCATGTCCACGCGCCACCCGGCCTCGACCAGTTCGAACAGCCGCACCGGCGGAATGGGGGTCATCAGCGTGCGGACGAACTGCGAGCCGGTCAGCGGCGTGTAGGTGATCGTCGGCCGGTCGGTGTACTGGCCCTGGACACCGAGGTTGAGGATGCTGTTGGAATCGCTGCTGGACGCCGGAAGGTTCGGGTACACGGTTGCACCCGCCGCGACGCTGCTGACCAGCTGGTAGCTGCTGACGATCTGCCCGACGTCGACGAAGATCGGCGTGTCGGCATAACGCATCTTGACGATGTTGAGCAGCGTCTGCTGCTTCCAGGAATTCGCCATGGCCTGGGTGAAGTCCAGGCGGTCGCGGTCGAGCGTCACCGCGCCGTAGCTCATGCAGCCCGACAGCGCGAGCAACATCAATGTTGCTGCTGCTGCCCGCATCCACCTGCTGCATTGTGACAGCGAATATCCTCCGGTCATGACTTTCCCCCGTCGTGACAATGCGCGACCGCAGTGTGGCGGTCTATGGATGCAGGTTAGCCCGGCCAGATGACCGGCGGCAATGGCACGGGTGAATGGTGGTGGAGTTCCCCGCTAGAGGAAACCAGCCTGCCACACGGGCATTGCCACCGTAGGCGTAATTATGACCCATGGGCGTTTCCAAGGGGGGATGCGGAGACCTCCGCTCATTTCCCCACATCCGTGGGTGCTCAAGCGCCCAGCCTCCACGGCGCTCGCGCTCGGGCGTGGCCGGTATTCGTCAGCGTTGAAAGTCAGCGAGCAGCCTCACCGCCAAAGATTCCTGCCGAACGGCGCCATAAAAAGTGCAGACTTGAAAATTTTGCACTATCCTACACACATTTGCTCACGTTTGGCCACAACCATGACATCCAGTGCTGACGAGGGGGAAATCCTCACCCTCAAGCAGGTCGCGGACTTCCTGAAGGTCACGGAACGGACGATCTATCGGTTGGCCGCAGCCGGGAAGATTCCTGCGTTCAAGGTCGGCGGAACGTGGCGATTCTCCAGGGCAGAGATCAATCAATGGATTCAACGGCAGCAAAAAGGCGGCAAAGCCGATAAGACGTAACTCACAGGGGGGCTTGATGACTCAGCAGACCGAAGGCAATCAACAGATGGAGCAATCGCTGATCGACATCGCGGTCGAGAGTTGGCGCTTTTCGCGTCTGTTCGGAAAAGTCGTCAGCAAACTCGATGCTGGAGAGTCAGGTCGTTACGCCAATCAGCTCCGCTACTTTCAGAAAAAAGTCGAGGAAAGCCTCGAGTCGAGCGGTCTCAAGCTCGTCAATGTCGAAGGGCAGCCTTACGACCCGGGCATGGCGGCCTCCGCTTTGAACGTGGGTGACTTCGGCCCCGACGACGTACTTCTCGTTGATCAGATGGTCGAGCCGATCATCATGGGGGCGAACGGCCTGCGCAAACAAGGCACGGTAATGCTGAGGAAGGTGGAAGCATGAAATACGTTGGGATTGACCTTGGCACGACCAACAGTGCCATCTGCTCCTTCGACGGGGAGAAGATTCAGCTCTACAAGAGCCCGGAGCAGCACGACGTTACGCCTTCCGCGATCTTCATCGACCGGCGTAGCAACAAGTACATCGGGTCGCGCGCCTACATGAACGCCGCACGCAATCCGGACAACGCCGCGACGCTGTTCAAGCGCCTGATGGGCACCAGCACGCCAGTGAAACTGCCTGCGGTCAATCTGACCATGACGCCAGAGGAGTGCTCTGCCGAGGTGCTGCGCACTTTGTTCGGCTACCTGCCGGAAGAAATTCGGGGGGATGGCGACACGGGCACCGTCATCACGGTGCCTGCCGCCTTCAACCAGATGCAGAAGGACTCGACGATGGCTGCTGCCGACGCGGCTGGCCTCGGGCGGGTCGCGCTGATGCAAGAGCCAGTCGCCGCCGTGATGAGCGTCATGCGCCAACGGAAGAACGATGGCGTATTTGTCGTCTACGACCTCGGTGGCGGTACGCTCGACATTGCCATCGCGGAGAGCATCTCGGGGCGCGTGAACCTGCTGGCCCATGGCGGCATTGCTATGTGTGGTGGGCGCGATTTCGACCGCATCCTGTTCGACAACGTCGTCAAGCCGTGGCTGCTGGAGAACTTCGACCTTCCCGAAGATCTGGCTGCGAACCCACAGTTCAAGTCTCTGCTGCGCATGGCCACATGGGCAACGGAAAAGGCCAAGATCGAACTCTCGCAGAAGGAGGAAGCGGTTGTCAGCCTTCCCGAGACTGAGCTGGGCGTCCGTGACCAGTCAGGCGAGGAGATCTACATCGACATCGCGGTTGATCGCAAACGCTACGACGGACTGATCGCATCGAAGCTCGAGGAGTCCATCCAGTCCGCCCGCGAAACGCTCGAAAAGGCCGGATTGAGTCCGCACGATGTCGAACGCGTCGTCTTCGTGGGAGGCCCCACGCACTACAAGCCCCTGCGCGACAAGGTCGCCTTCGAGCTGGGAATCGCCCCGTCCACCGACGTGAACCCGATGACGGCTGTTGCTGAAGGGGCTGCCGTTTTCGCCGAATCAATCGACTGGTCGTCGCAAAGCCGTGGGCGCAAAAGTGCTCGTGGCGCAATCAGCGCCGGCGGCTCACTCGACCTCTCGTTCAACTACATCGCGCGCACGCCAGGCTCAAGAGCCAAGATCGTCGCCAAGCTGGGCCGCGCGCCCACGGGCATAGAGTTCCAGATCGACAGCCTGGATACAGGCTGGTCGTCTGGCCGCGTTGCGCTGAAGGATGGCGCGAGCATCGAACTCAGTCTGACCAAGCCCGGCGACAACACCTTCAAGGTGTTCGTGTTTGACTCCAACGGTGCGCCCGTCACGTTGGGTGAGGACAAGATCGTCATTGCACGCACCGCTGCCAGTATTGACGCGATTCCGGCGTCACATTCCATTGGCGTAGAAGCGCGCGACAAAGTCGGGGGTCGCTTGGTGCTGGACTACCTCGTGCGCGAAGGCGATCAACTTCCCAAAAAGGGCAAGAAGACCTTCAAGGCGGGTGAGTCGCTCAAAGCTGGAAGTGCGGGCTCGATCAAGTTCAAGCTATGGGAAGGCGAGATATCTGACCCGATCAACGACAACCGTTTCATCGGCATGTTCGAGATCAAGGGGGCGGACTTCGACGACGGTGTCATCACCGCTGGCGCAGAGATGATCTGCGAGTACGAAGTGCTCGACTCCGGCAACATTCAGCTGGAAGTGTCGGTACCTTCCATCAGTGGTTCGTTCAAGAGCGGACGCAACTACTACTCCAGCCAGGAGGGCAAGGTCGACTACACCAGTCAGGCCAAGAACATTCAGGAACAGTCCGAACACACGCTGGAACGGCTCGAAGAAATGGCCTCCAAGGTGGACGATCCGCGCCTGGAGCAAGCCCGCGAGAAACTGGAGCAGGCAAACACCATCGAGTCCGGGGAGGCCGACCCCGAAACAGCGAAGCAGGCGATGGACAACGTACAGGATGCCAAACGCCTGCTGGCGCTGACTCGCAAAGAGCACCTGAAGGACATCCGCCAACTCGAACTGGACAGGACGATCGGCTTCTTCGAGAAGGCTGTGCGTCAGCATGCCAGACCGACCGAGACATCGTCGTTCGAAAGCTTGGTGAAGACGGCGCAGCGCGCCATCGACAACAACAGCAACGACTTCGAATCGCACCTGGACGACCTGCGGGGCCGCAACTTCATGATCCTTTGGCGTCAGGATTGGTTCGTGATCGACCGCTTCAAGTGGCTGGCCCAGGACACCTACCTTTTCGCCGACCTCCACGAACACGCGCAGTGGGTGGCCGTTGGTACCGAGGCGCTAAAAGCCAACGACATCGACAAGCTGCGCGCCGTCGTCGCCAATCTCGACTCCATCCGCATCGGCTCCGCAGGAGAGGACGACATGATGGCGGGCGCGAACATCGTTCGGAGCTGATCATGGCCTTGGAAGCGTGGCTACCTGTTGGATTCCAGTTGCCGGATGGCGCACGGGTGCGCATCGCACTGTTCGATGGCGCGGACTGGCAGATCTGCGAGACGATGGGCGGCGGCCGCGCCCTGATCGCACATGACACGCTGGCGCAACACTGGGTCGAGGCGGGACTGATCGACGAAGGGACGCTGGATGCCTTCCAGTTCGGTACCCGTCAACTTCGAACGATTTCCAGCGCGCCGAGCCAGACGCTTTGCCCCGTCAGCGAAGGCAAGTCTCCAGACAATAAGTCCGAGGCATTGGCCTTCGCGCTGGCGTTGAAGGCCACGCGCGACATCGACCCAGAGTCGGCGCTGCAAGACGCCTTGTATGTCGAGAAGATCACGCGCTTGCTGCCAACCTACAGCATCAGCTCCAGAACCGGCGACGATGTCGTGCTCGGTTACTGGCTGACGGGTGGCACCAACATTCCAGCCAGCTCGTTCCGCCGCCTGCGTCAGTCGATGAGCTGGCTGGGCGCGAGCCACTTGAAGGATGTAGTGCAGGCAGCGGGCTTCGAGGTCGCCGAAATCATCCCGCTCGAACGCCAGCCGGACACGCCGACCGAGAAGGCCGAAGCTGTTCCCTCTGATGAAAAGATCGAAGCCAAACGCACCGCCCCAGAACCGAACAAGGTGTTCGAACTGGCGGGGCGACCAGAGTTGGCCGCCTTCTTCAACGAGCACATCGTTGACATCATTCTGCACCGCGAGCGCTACAAGGCACTTGGCATCGAGTTTCCCTCTGCGGTGATCCTGCATGGCCCTCCGGGCTGCGGCAAGACCTTTGCTGTCGACAGACTGGTGGACTTCCTCGGCTGGCCGAGCTTCCAGATCGACGCCTCCAGCGTGGCCAGCCCCTACATCCACGAGACCAGCAAGAAGGTCGCGCAGGTGTTCGACAAGGCGATGGAAAACGCACCGTCTGTGCTCGTGATTGACGAGATGGAGGCGTTCCTCGCCGACCGCGAAATGGGTTCGGGCCATCACCGTGTAGAAGAAGTGGCCGAGTTCCTGCGTCGCATCCCGGAGGCAGTGAAGAACGACGTGCTGATCATCGCCATGACGAACCGCATCGAGATGATCGACCCGGCCATCCAGCGCCGGGGGCGCTTCGATCATGTCGTCAAGGTGGACTTCGCCAGCGAGGTCGAAGTGCTAGCACTGCTGGACAAGTTGCTCGACTCCTTGCCAAAAGAGTCGGATGTGGACGCCACGCCGCTGGCGAAAGAACTGGCGGGCAGGCCCTTGTCCGACGTCTCTTTCGTGGTGCGCGAAGGTGCGAGGCTGGCGGCGCGATCCGGCAAGGATCGCTTGGATCAAACCAGCCTGTTGTCCGCTCTGCGCTCGTCGCCGGCGCGGGAGCGTGAAGGCGGTGAAACTAAGCGACGTATCGGATTTGTTTAGGGAGAGGCACTCGTGGTCGAGGGGGAAGACAAAAACAAGAAAGACGAGAGCAAAGGCTTCGCAGGCCTCTCGTCGCTCGTGTCCGACGTGGACACGTCACCGCCTTCTGCTGCCAAGAAGGAGCCCACCAGCACGTCTGGAGCTTCTTCGAGTCCACCACCTCCATCAGCGCAAACGGCACCGCCGCAGCCCCAGACAAGGCAGCAGCAAACGTATCAGGAGCCTTCGCAGCCGTCATCCGGGTCATCTGGCGGCAAGTGGGTGCTCGGCATCGCGGCTGTCATCGGCGTCTTTTGGTTGGTCGGCCAGGCCGACAAGACCACAACCTCCCCAGCGTCCAGCTACTCACCACCAGCGCAAAGCGCTGCGCCGAGCTATTCGCCGCCAGCGCAGCCGCAAGAGCCTTCTCGTCCGGCTGAATCTCAGCCGCCGGTTGGGCAAGACACTGTCCTGTCGACAGCGCAGATCCGGTATTGCCTGGCCGAGGACATCCGCATGGATGGCGCGAAGTCTGCGCTCAACAACTACATTGATGCCGATGTGGATCGCTTCAACGCGATGGTGGCCGACTACAACAGCCGCTGCGGGAGTTACCGCTATCGGCGAGGGGCACTGGAAAGCGCTCGGGGAGACATTGAACCGTACAGGAGCCAACTTCAGGCTGAGGGCAGGAGCCGGTTCGCTCGTCCATCCACTGGCTCGCTGTCGACACCAGCGCCATCGCGCACTGCGCCGGATGCGAAGGTGCAGGCGATCCAGCGCAAGCTAAACGAACTCGGTTACGAAGCTGGCACCGCTGATGGTTTGATGGGGCAAGGCACTCGGTCGGCCATCCTCACATTTCAGCAAGACAGAGGTCTCGCAGCTACCGGCGTGGCAGATCAAGAGTTGCTGCTCCAACTACAGGGCTCTCCTTCACGTTCAACCTGCAGTCGGGCTTCAAATGTTCCGGTCATACAGGACGCCTCGCCGCGATCCGCGCCAACCACCACTACACCGCTGTCCGTCCCTCCCTCACCAAACGTGCAGAGATCAGCTCCGCCAGCTAATTCATGGGCATCGGGCTCAAACTGGTATTGCAACGACGGCTACAAGAAGGTCGGCAACAGTTGCGAGAAATTGAATGTCCCTCGGAATGCTTGGGTATCCGGCTCCAACTGGTACTGCAACGATGGATTCCGAAAAGCAGGAGACCAATGCGAAGCTCTCAATGTGCCAGCGAATGCCTGGGTTTCAGGCTCGAATTGGTATTGCAACGATGGCTATCGGAAGGTAGGCGAACGCTGCGAGAAGCTGAATGTTCCTCGTAATGCTTGGGTATCCGGCTCGAATTGGTATTGCAACGATGGATTCCGGAAAGTTGGCGACCAATGCGTAGCGCTCAATGTCCCCGACAACGCTTGGGTGTCTGGTTCCAACTGGTACTGCAATGACGGGTACCGAAAAGTTGGCGACAGATGCGTTTCCGTTTACGAAAGATGAGTGATTCCAGGCATGGCAATGGCAATCTGTTTCAAATGCGGTTCTGCAAAATCCGGCGCACTGATCGCCTGCCGGAGTTGCAATGCTGCGCCGCGCACTAACAGCGAGTATGCCGTCTCGCTCGCGCTCTCCGACCATCTGTCGTCCAAAGATCAACTGGCCCAGTACAGCCGCGAACTTCGCAACGGAGAGAAGCTGTCTGTGCCGCGCGAGGCACTTGTTCAGGCGCTGGATGCACTGAAAGACCCACAGCTTCTGGCGATGCTCGGCGCGCAACCAGCAGCTCCCGCTCCAGCACCATCCGCCCCAGCAGCAACCCGACAGCCTCCACCTGCACCGTCGGCAGCCTCGCATCGGTCAGCCCCGCCGCCACCGTCTATCAGGCCGGAGCGTCGACTCACCAAGACGGCCCTCCATCAGTCCCCGTTCGCCATCTTGGGCGTGACGACACGCGATGACCGCAGACGCATCGTCGAGCTTGCGGAAGAGAAGTCACTGGAACTGGATCACGAGGTTTGCCAGAAGGCGCGCTCTGATCTGACCAATCCACGCAACCGACTGAGCGTGGAAATGGCGTGGCTCCCCGGCGTCTCGCCTCGCAAGGCATCTCAACTTTTGGACAACCTGGTTCACAACCCGATGGCGATTCGGGAAGAGTCTGGTCTGCCTACGCTGGCACACCTGAACCTGCTGGCCGCTGCATTTGAGGCTGTCGATGGTGAGCACGATGCGGACGATTTGGCTGAGTTCATCATGGAGACCGCCTACCTTGCCGAAGAGTTGAGCCCCGAGGATGTCCTGCGCGACCTCAATGAGGATCGCGCCGTCTCCGGCTTTCCGGAAGTGCGTGCGCTCGACCAGATCGAAGCCGAATTGAACGAGCGTAAGCGGTACTACCGCATTGCTATCAAGGACGCCCTCGACCGACTTCCGCCGATGACACTCATCCAAGTGATGACAGGAGCCGTCGATGGCGTGACTTCGGGCGGTGAAGATCATGCACCGGGGCTGGTCGATGATCTCGTGGACAGCTACGAGGTGGAAACCCAAGGCGTCCTGCAAAAGGAAGCGGAAAACGTCCACAAGCTTATCAAGGTGGCCAGAGAGCATGCCGACTCCGGCGAAGCAGCCGTCAAGCCTTACGTGGACAAGCTTGATGTGGTTGCACGTAATTGGGACAAGATCGCCCAGCCCATTCAACTGAGTTCGAAGGCGCGCGGCATCGACCACGAGGCAAGCCGCGCCTTGGCCTACGAAATCCGCAGCCTCGCCATCGATCTGTTCAACAAACACGACATGCTCGCGCAGTCGCAGCGGCTGACTGGATTGATTCAGGAACTGTTTTCAGAAGTCCCTGAAATTGCAGATCGGGTCGAGGAAGATGCGGACGCGCTTGCGGATATTTTCCAACAGCGCCAGCAGGCTGTGGCCCGCAAAGATGAATGGGCGCGCGAAATCACTTACCGTGCCGAGATTGGTGTCATGTTCAAGGACACTTTGAGCATCTCGCCCCAGGGCGTCTCATGGAAGGGACAGAACTTTCCCCTCGACTCGATCACGCGCGTTCGTTGGGGCGGCGTCAGTCATTCTGTCAATGGCATCCCCACAGGAACGACCTACACGATTGCGTTCGGCAACCGAAGCTCCGAAGCAGTTGTGGAACTGAAGAAGCAGGACATCTACAGCACGTTCATCGACAAGCTCTGGCGTGCGGTCTGCGTGCGTCTGCTCACCGAAATGCTCGAAGCCCTGAAAGATGGTCGCGATCTGCACTTCGGTGATGCGCTCCTGCACGACGACGGCATCACGCTGGTGAAGCGCAAGTTCCTCGGCTCCAACGAGAAGGTGCGGTGTTCGTGGGGCCAGGTCCACGTATGGAGTGCGGATGGTTCTTTCTGTATCGGAGCCAAGGACGACAAGAAGGTGAATGCCCGGATTTCCTATATTCACGGTGCGAACACGCACGTTTTGGAGCAGGCCATTCGCATGGGTTTCAAGAAGCTTGGGATGCGCCGTTTGAGCGAGCTGCTGCAGTGATTTAATCAAGAAGTATTTGGGAGGTTTTATGGGGTTTCTGTCGAACCTGTTTGGGGGCAATAAAGAGGACAAGGCGCTGCGCGAGGCATTGGCGCAGATTCACCGCATCCTCGATGATGAAGCGACCTGCTCCCCGTGAATAGTACGCCGTAGACTTGGAGTCCGCCCCAGAGAGGAGCGGACGATGCGAGGCAAGCGAGCTACGACGGAACAGATCATTGCGGTGCTGAAGGAAGCGGAGGCCGGGG